>Ga0214923_10000918_pt1 | contig 43290 bp, 44 predicted proteins | sample LL1510_MetaG_FD_177993 | JGI IMG/M metagenome (GOLD analysis project Ga0214923, IMG submission 177993) | Freshwater microbial communities from Lake Lanier, Atlanta, Georgia, United States - LL-1510 | ecosystem: Environmental > Aquatic > Freshwater > Lake | place: USA: Georgia | collected... | reverse complement strand
AAATCGTCAACATTTCAGTGGGCTGCCAAAGCACCACAGGGTTTCCACCGTGAAGCACGTAGCCCGCCAGAGCGCATCCAAAACCGATAACAATTCCGAGTGGGATAACCATGAAACTTCCTTATTCTGCTGCAAAGTAATGACAAATTAACTGAAATCAGTCGTTCAGACCCCAATTCAACCGAGCTTCTGGAACAAATTCATTGTTCCAATCTGTGCCGATATCGTCTGCGCTGCCTCCATCAGGGCCTTTGCCTTCTGGACTTCCATAGTCGACTTCGAGTAATCGGTATCAACTTCTTCTGAGAGCGAAGTCTTCGTGGCGATTTGTACGTTTTCGACGCGAACCCTGGCTCGCTCGAGTCGAGCCTGATTTGCTCCGAGGTAAATCCTCTCGTGGATCATCGCTCGACTCGCCTCAAGGAAGTAGAAGTCCTCTAATTCCATCCGTTTACCCTCCGACAAGGTGTCGACGAGTTTTTGCACCAGGCTGTCTTCGCTGGACACGATCAACTCAACAGCTTCGTCCAAGCTTTGGTCCTTTTCCCATCCCTCCTCAAGCGTCGGATTGAGCACTCGTAAGCCTCCGACACCACCCACTGTATTGATCGTGACAGGTCCGACGCCATTTGACGCACCCCCGATCACAACGTCGAGTTCAGTTGCATCGAATAACCTATACCCCCGCGAATCCGCGCGCGTCAGGATCTGTTTGAGTTCTTCCTGTAAAGACTTCGCCTGAAGTGTAAGTGCTTGCAGTTGTGCACCCCCCAAAGCCCCATTTTGGGTTTGAGCCCACAGCTGATGAAACTCATCCAACACCTGCGCAGCATCAGCCATAGCCTGTTCAGACTCTGACATCCTGCTGTCGGCAGTATCTTGCAATCGTTTTAAGGCGTCTAGGTGGGCCGAGCTCGTTCGGAGGTCAACCGCGCGGCCAATTGCCATGGGCGAATCAGACGCTCTCAGCAACCTGGTACCGCCGCTGAGGCGGGTTTGCTCATCTGCAACTTGGCGAGCATGACGCTGGATTGCCGTGAGCGAGTCATTGAATCGGGTTGATATTGGTGTTCTCATTGGCAATTACCTCGAAGTGGTGGCACCGATGAGCACATCGAACATTTTCATAGCAGCCTGCATGACTGAACTGCTTGCTTGATAGAGCTGTTGAAACCGAAGCAGGTTCGTCGCTTCCTCGTCGAGATCGACGCCTGCGATCTGCTGGCGCTTCTCATTTAGTGCCGTATCGACTGCACCATACGAGGCCTCTTCGGCACGCCAATCTGATATGTCGCTACTGACCGACGTCACCCAGTCGGACCACGATTGTAAGACAGCAGTCCGCTGGGCAACGATTTGGATCCCTATAGACTCGTGGGGAGGCTCTGATTCGTCAGACTCAGAGGCCCATGGAATACTGAGACCTGATTCCATCGTCGAACGAACGCTCAACGCCTTCTCACCCGGAATATCCGAAGGGCTGACCTCGAACATCGACTCCACCGGTTCGCCCCTTTTGTCAACCCAGGAGTTTCCCTGAGCAGGCGACGTGGCGGTCATGAGTCCCGCGATGCCTTTGTCAGGGTCGCCCACGACCAAACGATCCAAGCGTCCAAGCCAATCGCTTGCGCCTTCAACGTAGCGGCTAAGTCCGCCAAACTCTCCAAGCGCATCGGTTCCTCCCTTTGCGGAACCAAAAACAATGCTGTCCTTGAGTTGACTCTGGGTCACCCGAAGCACTCCAGTCGGCTTACCCGATGTGTCCCTCATTACTTCGATTTGGAAGGCCTGCGTACCGTCGACAAAAGATAAGCCGCCAAAACGAATCATCCCCTCACCTTTATCACTGATTCGCACGTCCGCACCCACCAACCCGGCAATTTCTGCTGCAATGCGGTCGCGCTCGTCGAGCAGATCTGGCGCCGGAAGTGGCTTGCCAAAGGCCTGTGACGATTGAATCAACTGATTGACTCGAGAAAGTGCAAGTGCCTTTTCATTCGCAACGCCCACAACCCGTTCCATTTCCAGGTAGGCCTGCTTTCGCGTCTCGTCGATTGTTTCGGCTAGGTTCCTGATGCGATCAGCGGTTTCTCGCGAAGAAGTTGCAAATGCGGTTCGTGCAGTCGCAGAGGCGGGGTCCGCAGACAAGTCAGAGGCTGCCGTGAAAAACCCGTTGAGCACTTTGGTTAACCCCTCAGCCTCATCGAGCACCATCTTATCGACGATCGCCGAGGAACTCGTTAGGTTTTCAGCTTGTTTAAGCTTGCTGTTATTTGTCAGATACTGTTGGGTGATCAACGCGGAAAACGAACGAACGACCGAGTCAACGACCACCGACCCGCCCTGCAGCAAGGGATCAGAGGTGGGCGAGGTAATCATTGGGTGAACTTCCCTCCGATGAAACCCTTCCACGGCGGCGCCCGCAACGTTGTTCGATGTTGCCGTCATCCCTGACTGCGCAGTACGCAATCCCGCCAGCCCAATGATGTTAACCGTTGTGAGTCCGCTCATACAGGCTGTGTCCTATCGTGGTTTACTCGACGGCACAACTCCACCGTTTGTGGTGGGGGGAACGGCTAAATTTCGGTCCACGTTAAACAGTGGTGACGCTACGGATGGATTCATCGGCAGTCGAGTCGTTACATCGTCGAGAGGCCCCCGTCCCAACCCGGCCTGTTCGAGAAGCGAGCCGATTTGCTTCGCGAGTCCGAATCCGCCATGCTTTGCCGCATACCCGGCAAGCGCATCGTCACCCATTTCACGCCAACCCGTCTCGCTACCGCCATCATCGTTTAGTATCGACGTTGCCCGAGCCGCTGCGAGAAACTGTCGCACGAGCAGGGATTCAAAGCCTTGAGCGATACGAGCAGAAGACGATCCTAGACCTTGACTCGGTGTTGTCCCCTCGCGTAAACCCACCAAGAGCGGGTCAAAAGAGCTAGAGACCATTTAAATCAACTCCAACTCGGCTTTTAAAGCCCCAGCAGCCTTCATGGCCTGCAAAATTGCTACTAAATCCTGCGCATTCGCGCCGAGAAGGTTCAAGGCTCTCACAACCTCCTCAAGGGAGGCGCCCCTCGGTAAAGCACCGAGGGAACCAGGACCAATGTTCACATCAACCGCCGTCCTTGCCGTTGCGACTGTCTGCCCCTGAGACAGTGGCGCAGGCTGACTGACAACCGGTTCTTTCGATATCTTTACGGTGAGGGCACCATGAGCAACCGCCACCGGATCAATTTTCACGCCTTGATTCATCACCACCGATCCAGTCCTTGCGTTGATGATCACGCGCGGCATGTCCTCGACAAGCTCAATATCAAGGCTCTCTAGCTCGGCAAGGAACCGGACCCGGTCCCCTTGGTTTGTGGGCAGTCGCAATTGTATTGCCCTTGCATCCAAGGGGATTGCTACGTTGGGACCAAACCTGCGCGAGACCGCCTCGACAACCCGCTGCATTTGCATAAAATCTGAGCGGTGCAAATCAACCTGAATCAACTCATCATCGATGTTTTGTGGAACCTGCCTCTCAACAAGCGCCCCCGAGGGCACCCGCCCAACGGATTGGTGGTTTACGGTGACCGAGGCCCCTCCGCTACTGGCCCCAGCGCCCGGAACAAGAACGGTACCTTGGGCCATCGCATAAACCTGCCCATCGGCACCCCTCAGTGGGGTCATCAGCAACATCCCGCCTTTGAGACTCTTGGCATTTCCTAGAGAAGATACGGACACATCAATCGGTTGCCCCGGTTTTGCAAACGAAGGCAACGATGCCGTGACCATCACCGCCGCAGTGTTTCGCAGCTGCATTCGTGTGTTTGCCGGCAAGGTCACGCCAAGCGCACGCAAAAGTGAAATTGTCGTTTGAATGGTGAACGGCGTCTGGGTCGTTTGATCACCCGAACCATCAAGTCCCACGACAAGGCCATAACCAATCAGCTGGTTGCTTCTAACCCCTGCAAAAGCGCTGAGATCACGTAGCTTCGCAGCACTTGCAGACTCAATTACCGAAATAAAAACCAGAACAATAAAGGACGCAAATCGTAAAGCGCCGAGTACGGATTGAAGCCGTCGGTACAACAAGCGCTCGATCGTGCCGTTCAGTAGGGCCATAACTTCATCAGTCCCTTCGACAACCATCCGGGCTGCGTCGCGTCGTCCCCGATACCCCGCCCTCGGTACTCAAGTCGCGCGTCGGCGACTTGAGTCGACAAAACGGTGTTATTGCTCAGATCGGCTGGATTCACGATACCGGAAAAGCGAATGACTTCCTCTTCCCGCCCGATCGCGACCTGCTTCTCTCCCGCCACAAGGAGGTTTCCATTTCCAAGGACCTGCGTCACCATAACCATCAAGGTCCCGCTGAAGTCGTTATTGGCACTTGCTGCGCCTTTACCTTGAAATGAGAGGTCGCTCTCTGCCTTGATTGCTGGCCCGTCTAATGCCCGTGCAAACGGCACCTGAGCCGCAGACATTGTGACATCCGCCGATCCCGCTCTTGAAGCAGCGTTACCCGAAGCACGTTTTGCTGCAGTTCGCTCTTGAATCACGACCTGTAACAAATCGCCCACTGCACGTGCTCGCCGATCTTCAAAAAGCGGTCTAGCGGTTCCTGCAGAAAGCGAAGCAGGAAAGAGACTTCCCGCAGAAGCGGGCGTCATGGCCAGGGGCTTTGGTCGCACAACAGCGGGCGCCGACTGTATGGTGTTCTGCGCTGAAGCGCATGCACCTAGAATAAGCGACAGACCAACGGTAAAACACGCCCTAAGCCGATTCACGATCATACCTGCGCCAACCTTTGCAGAACCTCGTCGGAGGCTCGTACAACCCTTGTATTGACGTCGTATCCCCTTTGCGCTTGAATGAGCGTGACGAGTTCCTCAGCCACGCTCACGTTTGAAGCCTCGATAAAGTATTGTTGAATTGCACCAAGGCCATTTTCACCAGGATTACCTTGAACCGGATTACCCGATGCAGCCGTCTCAATGAATAAATTACCACCGACCGCCTCAAGTCCTGCCGGATTAACGAAATTAACGACCTGAAGCTGCCCAACTTGCTGAGCTTGCGCCTGTCCTGCCAAGGTCACAGAAATCTGGCCAAACTCTGAAATACTGATTGAAGTCGCCTCGGCCGGAATTGTGATTCCAGGCGCAACGACATAACCCTGCGCGGTTACAAGCTGGCCCTGGTTATCTTTCGTAAAGTTACCGTCCCGCGTGTATGCCGCAACACCCGTCGGCAGGTTAATCTGAAAATAACCATTTCCAGAAATGGCTACGTCGAGCGCATTTTGTGTCCGCTGCGTCGCCCCCTGCGTTAAAATCCTCGATGTGCCAGATAACCTCGATCCGGCTCCGAACTGAAGGCCTGAGGGAGCCTGGGTCTGTTCAGAGGTCTGTGAGCCTGAGCTTCTGACGGTTTGGTAGAGCAGGTCCTCGAAGGTGGGCTTAACCCTTTTAAATGCTGTGGTCGATGCATTCGCGAGGTTGTTGGCAATAACATCCAGATTAGCCTGGTTAACATCCATACCCGTCTTCGCGACCCATAATGAACGAATCATATTAACCTCTGCTCAGGGACAAGATACCGTTCGCTGACCTAGCATTCGTGTCCGCGTTTTGTATCATTTTTACATTCAAATCAAAAAGTCTTTGTTGGCTCACTAAGGCAACCATCGCTGCTGCTACGCTTACATTTGAACCTTCAAGAAAGCCTTGCTTCACAAGGACTTCCCCAGGACCGGCTGCAGATAGAACGCCCTGAGATTCAAACAGCCCATCAAGCGCACGGAATAAGGACTTTGGATCTGGGTTGACCAATTTAAGCCGGCCAATTACCTGCGGCTGCGGCGAAACCCCATCAAAAACCGTCACCGTGCCATCATCGGCTATTTGCGGGCGACTGTTCTGTGGAATTGATAAAGGACCAGAGTCACTTAGAATTGGCAGACCACCCGCCCCCAACAACTGACCTTGTGCGTCTACCGACAATTTGCCCGAGCGCGAGTAGGCTTCACGGCCGTCAGGACGTCGAAGCACAAAAAACCCACGGTCTGCGATTGTCAAATCGAAAGCGTTACCGGTGCTCTCTACCGATCCCGGTTGAAAGTTTGACCCTGGGGTCGTATCGATCGTAAAAGCTCGCGTATTTGCACCATCGCCCCCCATCGGCACGGCTCGAAATGCGGCGATCTGCTCCCGAAAGCCTGGCGTGGCCGCATTGGCGAGATTGTTAGCGGTCACCGCCATTTGCCCAATAGCCGATCGAGCTCCCGTCATAGCCGCAAAAACCAGGCGATCCATACTTAACGTGCCATCTGGATCGTCGTGGTAATCAGCTCGTCCTGGGCACGAATACTTTGGGCATTAGCCTGATAATTCCTCTGTTGAACCATCAGTTTCACAAGCTCTTGTGCCATATCAGTATTTGCTTCTTCCAGTGACTGAGCACGAACAGTGCCGAAAGACCCGTTTGTGGCTGTACCAAGAATCGCGTCACCGGAGGCATCAGTCGCTTGAAAGGTATTCGGGGAAACCTCAGTTAACCCACCGAGACCGCGGAAGGTTGCAAGCATGAGTTGACCGGCAACCAGATTTTTCCCGTTACTGAACTGCCCACGGAGTATCCCCTTCTCATCGACCGTTAAAGCCGTCAAAGAACCTGCGCCGTAACCATCTTGAACGATACTCCTCGTTTCGAATGAGGAAGCAAAACAGGTACAACCAGCGAAATCAAGATTGAACTCGAGCTTGTCCTCGAGCGTCAACGCCGGGTCATAGGGTTTAGCCGCCGGCGGATCGATAGAGAGCGTGATGTTTGTTTTCCCCTCCGTAGCCCCTTCGACAGTTTTCAAAACCCCACGATCGAACACGAGCTTGATAAACGGGCTCGAGGTCACCTTTGGTTTTCCTAAAGCGTCGAAGTCTTCGTTCTCGACGGGCTTACCGGCCTCATCTACCTCCTGTGGGCCCGGCATGACAAACCCCTCGACCTTACTGTCGCTTGCCGGGGGGAGAAATTTTTGTCCGTCAACCATCGCAAAAACGTTGTACGTAGTCGTAGGGTCCTCACCTTCACCACTGTCGACCTTCTGGAAATAAAAGGAGATAGTGTGCTGCTTACCCACAACATCATAAATAGTCAAAAATGAAGCATGCGAAAACGTTTCAGGCTTCTCCAACTCAATTGGGGGAAGCTCTTCGTTTTCAGAGACTTCGATGATCGGCGTCCTTGCGTCAAGGTTTACCTGCATCGTTGCAGCTGTCGTCGTCTTCGCAGCCATAGGGGACGGAGGTTCCTTCATTGGAGCCACGACATTCGTCACCGATGTGTAATCGCCGTTTGGTTGGTAGCCCATCAAGTAAAGACCATTGGCGTTGACAATATTTCCCTCTCGATCGGTGAGAAATTGTCCGTTGCGCGTGTAGTAAGTTCGGCCAGGCTGATACTCTTTGAACAAACCGACTGAAAACATTCCATCACCGTTAATAGACATATCTAACGGCGACGCGGAGTAACGGGAAGACCCTGCCGCATACGAGCGCTTCGTCAGCCCAGCAGCGCCTCCCGAAGTAAAACGTCCACCCTGACTCGGTCCAATTGAACTCGACAAAGCCTCAGCAAACAAATATTCGCTGCTTTTGAAGCCGACGACACTGCTTGAAGCAATATTCTTACTCGCAATCTCAATCGCTGTAGAGTTAGACCTGAGGCCAGCCAAACCAATCGAAAATCCGCTAGACATAATTCACTCTCAACAAGAAATAATCAATCAGATTAAATTAACGAAAACAAGATTTAATGAAAATCAGGAACCGACCCGAAGGATCTGGTCGTCTCCGACAATGCGGCCGTCGCTTAAATGCAGAGATACGCCAGAACCCTGACGCTGGGCACCAATGACAGTAGCACCAATCAAAGCCGTGCCACCACCGGCCTTTCCATCAGGACCCAAACCTTCAACGGCGATGGTGTAACGACCAGGCAGGGTTTTTGACCCATCCTTTCCGAGTCCGTTCCAAGTATATGTCTTCACCTCATCCGACAAAGCGCCAACACTAATCTCGTCAACGACACGCCCATCATAAGTTTTAATGCGAACAACTGCATTACTGAGCACCGAGGTCGAATTCACACCAAACTCGATACCGTCGGTACCGTTCCATACAAGAGATTCAGCAGCTGCCATTACCGACTTTCCGATCAGCGCAGACTGGTCAAGCAAGCGGCCGCTTTGAACCTGTTTGACAAAGCTATCAATCGATACCCGCATGGACTCGATTGACTGCAATTGACTCATCTGAGCAAGCTGAGACGAAAACTCGGCATTATCCATAGGGTTCAGAGGATTTTGATTCTGCAGCTGGGCAATCAACATCCGCATGAAGTGATCTTGAATATCCTTGGAGGACGTACCAAGTGAATTGGACCCCGGTTTAGGCGCATTCGCCGTTACTGGGTCATAAGTACCGATTGCGCCGAGATTACCCTGTGTTGTCATCCGAACTAACTCCTACCCAAGTCAAGCATTTTGAGCATCAGCTGTTTGCTCGTATTCATTACTTCAATATTCATCTGGTAAGACCGAGACGCCGAGATCATATCGACCATCACTTCAACGGGGTTCACGTTAGGCATTCTCAGATACCCGTTCGCGTCAGCGCTTGGATGTCCAGGCTTGTATACCAAAGGTCCAGGCCGCTGGTCCTCGGTCACGCTAGCCACTTCGACACCTGCAGCCACCTCGCCCAAAATAGGAGCCGGCCGAAAAACAACCTGTCTTGGCTTGTACGGCTTTCCATCCGGACCGGACACCGACTCCGCATTTGCAAGATTCGACGCTAAAGCGTTAAGTCGAAGCGATTGCGACGAGAGTGCCGTCGAAGCAACCTGAAAGCTACGCATCAAGCTCATGAATTATTTCCGGACAAGGCCATTCGGCGCGATGCGATCACGCCATTGAGCAGGGTCATCGCGGCTTCGGTTCTGACAGCGTTGTCTGCAAAGTGCGCGCGCTCGATTTCAACGTCTACCGTATTACCATCAAGCGAGGGTTGGATCGCGCTCCGGTAAAGCAAGGCAGGAGAACCAGGAAGTGAACCTCCAATGCGGTAATGTCGATCGCTCGTTGCAGCAAGCGGCAGGGCATTGGAATAAGCCACCCCCTCAAGCTGCTCCCGCAATGCCTGAGAGAACAGAATGTCACGTGCCTTGTACCCCGGCGTATCCACATTCGCCATGTTTGACGACAGAATTTGCTGCCGATAAGCGCGCATCCGCAACGCCGCCTCGGAAAAATATAGTGGATCAAACTCTGCAACTCGGTCCATAGACACCCCCAACGGTGAAAGAGCATACTTCGTGCCAAAACGACAAGCGGTCGAAAATTTGAATTGAGCGGTCTTTGCTGCTAATCCAATAACAAATGGCCTACGGACGAATACCGAAGGGCTGCACGGCTTGCCGTACCAAACGGCAATTAATGCCGGCTTTGCCTGACGACAAACACGATTCTTCCGTTTTGCGCTTGAGTGGGTCGAACGCCTTTTGGCGCAAAGGACCCGATCTCTGCAAGCTGCTCGGAGCTCACCAAAAGAGGGGTCTTTAAAACAATATGGATCACATCTTCTTTACACGGAGGCGTTGAAAGCGAGCCGACATAGAGAAACGCGCCCTCTAAGGACTTCGGAATCAAAGCTGCGGGGCTTATCTGCATATTCGTCGTGGTTACTTCGTCCGATTGGTCAAGGGGGATCCGTTGCATGATGGTACGAATTGCTGGATTCGCCGGCATGTTTTCCCTCCCAAACACCGGTACATTTAAAACCAATACCCTGTGTCGGTGTTGAAATTGAAGCGCGATAGAAGCTTCGGGCAACACCATATCGACGGGATGCTCTCCAGGCACGCGAAATTGAATGTCATGAAGTCGCCAGTCCATCTCTCGGAACCGGAGCACCGAGTTCGTCAGTAAGATCAAACGTAGACGCCACTCCGATCTTTGAACACGAAAATCTGCATCGTCCCAAGAAAACCGCGGAAGTTCGAATATGCCCTCAAGCGCCAAGTCCGAGGAAATTGCTATCGGGGACTGCGACTTCCCACTGGAACATGTTGCAAACTCCGGATCCAATTGACCCCAAGTATTTGGGCCACGATCCCCACTGAATGACCATGATGGCCCTTCGTGTTTTGAAAGAGCGCGTAACTGCCCAATCGTCGAGGAGCCTGAATCCGACTGGCTTGTTCTGGCAATCGCTTTCACCTGACCAGACTGCGGTACAGATTTGGATTCCCTTGTCGGTGATTGATTCGATCCCAACTCTTTATCCGCTGCGTCAGCCCTTGATCTGTTGCCAAGCCGAGACCGCCGAGCCTCATTGACCGCAGTTGCAGATTCCTTATTCGTCGACGCGTTTGTCTGCCGTTGCCCGTCAACAGCGTCCTGCAAGTCGCCATCAATCTTCAAGATGACTTCGCCGTCCGAACCGAGCTTACCTTCGAGCGCCGCCCTTACCCTTTGCTCGATGGTTGACATCGGCTGACTAATTCCGTTGGTCGCAGCCGTCGGTTGCTGGACGGAAGCTTTGCGTGCGTTTAGCTTCTCACTGCCGATTCCCGAATTCGATCCTGAGTTGGCTTCCTTGTCTGCTGGAGGACTTAGCTTTTTCTCGACAGGAAGCGGGATAGCGGCCTTGATTTCCCCGATCTGCTGTTTCGACGGAAGGCTAACGCTCTTATCGGATTCGGCAGCCGATGCCCGATGGCATGGATTGGCAGCAAACAGGAGGACCACAAACGAGAGCCTGGCAAGGCGAGAAGGCCTTTGGCGATCAGCGAGCCTTGCATTCAAATAGGTCAAGCAGGCCCTAAAAGTCATCGCGGCGATTGAACCCTGCCGCAGCGTTATCTCTGACGCCTGATGAACACTCTCTGACGCCTGATGAACACACTCTGACGCCTGATGAACACTCCCGTACGGCAGGCAATCAACGCAGACAAACTGCAAACTTCTTGCAAGATAGCTAAGTCTCATCACTGCTGTCCTATCAAGGACGCTTAACCGCGTCTGCAGGAACCGTTGGACCACATGCACCTGGAATTGGGCAGTACGTTGCTGCAAGGCCTTGCGATGATCTTGGATCGGCGCTCACAGGGGCTTGCTTTCCGCTCGACGGTCGGGCAGATACGACTTTTGCATCTCTCGTATTCACAGTTCTCTTGGCTTGAGGCTTTTTCTCAGCCTCTTCTTCGCGCGCCGGCGCAGTGGACAACGCAGGTGCTGAAACAGGCTTTGCAACCACTGCCTCCTCACTCAGCTTTTCGGCTAGGGGCGTTTGTCTTGATTCGGTTACGATCGGCTTGAATCTGGCTTCGCAAGTGGGGAGTGCAATGCGGGAATTTGCCACACCAAAGTCGCCAGGCATCACCGCTCTTAAAGGCTCCTTATCCTCTGTAGTTAACATCGTGAGAACCGGGCCGAGCCATCCAGACTGCCTGACCGGAAACTCAGGCTCAGGATCGAGTTTTGCCTGACAGGCGGACACTCTTTTTTCGATTTCAGGCTTCGTCAAATAGTATCCATCTCGTAAAAGGCTTGCCGTACTCATCACACAGTTGTGCCAGACTCGAATCAGGTCAGGTGCGGGGTATCGGAGCTTTTCTGCCGCATCTGTGAGCCTTGTTGCAGCGCACTGCAAAAACTCACCCTCTGTTTTCAACTGCTCACAAAAACCGCCACGCGGATTAAATTGAACGCGGCAGTTTAGGCTTGACTGATCCCAAGCGCGTGCAAGCGCCGCGTTTCTATCTTTGAGCGCCGGGGACGCTGGAAGCAAAGGTGAATCGCCGGTTAGTGAAAGCTTAGGCATGCTTTCAAAACACCCTGCGATGAGTAGACATGACAGGGAAACGATTGTCGTACGGAGGTACTTCATCTTAGTTTCCTCGGGCGATGCTGAAGGTTTGACGCAACAAAGCGTAAACACCCTCTTGTGAACGCTGAAGTGCTTCAGGAAAAACCGGTAGCAACACATAAATCAAAAAAATCCCTACCGGGATCGTCAATGCAAAACCGATCGAAAAGAGGTTCATTTGAGGGCTCGTGCGCCCCATAAATCCCTGCGCAGCCATCACGACAAGATTAATTGCGATAAAAGGCAGAGCTAACAGCAAACCGATACCAAAGGAGTTCGCGAAAACCTTCAGCACCGCGTCAATATCGAGCACTGCCGGCCATCGGCCCGGTGGTAAAGCCCGAAAGGACTCAAACAGAAGCTCGATCACAACAAGGTGGAGGTTCATTACGAACAATAGTGCTAAGCCGATCAATCCAAACAAGCTTCCCACGACACCCGAAGGAAGCGCCTGATCGGGATTGTATTGCGAAGCAAAAGAAAGGCCGGTTTGGATGCTGATGATCTCAGCGGCCACGTCAAAGACAATCATCCCCACCCTCACTAACCACCCCATAGCGAGCCCTACGATCAGCTCTGAGGCAGCGAGTAAAAAAAATCCCGCCGAGGAACTTGTCATAGAGATTGTTGACAAAGCACCCACCTCGATCGGCAAACCGAATGCGACGACCAACGCCAGGCCTATACGAAATCTTTGCGGGATCGTTTGCAAAGCAAAAAAGGGCGCCGCTAAGAACAAACCAATAATTCGCGTCGAAGCTAGTAGGCCGGGCAAAAACACGGACTCGATAAGGGTTTGTGGGATTGAGATCATTTCTGAAGGTCATTTCCCGATCTGAAATGCTTCATTGAGTAAGTGAGGGAATACGGGCTAGGACGTCACGGAGATAGTCAACGTAAAGACTCAGCATCGTTGCTCCACCGACCCCGATGACTAAAGCAGTGATCAATAGTTTCGGAACAAAGGTTAAGGTCTGCTCGTTCACGGAGGTTGCCGCCTGCAGCACCCCGATAAGCAAACCGAGCGCCAGAATCGCTAACAGAATCGGACCCGCAAGCAGCCCCATCATCAGGATCGCCCTCAAGACATGACCAATAATCTCTGAGCTATCCATTTACTTATCCTTACTTTTGAAAAACTTTTTCATGTTGACGCCATCCGGAAACTCTCGACGAGACCTCCGATTAGCATGGACCAGCCATCCGCCAAAACAAAGACAATCAACTTTAACGGTAATGAAAACGTAATTGGAGAAACCATAACCATACCCAAAGCCGTGAGAATACTCGCAACCGCGAAATCTATCGCCAAAAATGGCAAATAAATCACAAAGCCAATCAAAAATGCAGTTCTTATCTCGCTGATTGCGAACGCTGGAATAACGGTTGTCAGCGGAACATCTTCCGGCTTAGCAAAGGTTTTTCCTGATAACTTCACGAACAAATTTAAATCGTCAGCGCGTGTTTGCCGTAACATGAAGGCTTTAAGGGGTTCGACGCCTCTGTCAACAGCCTGCTGAAAACTTAGACGCCCTGCGGCATAGGGTTGCCAAGCATCGCCGTAAATTTTATCCGTGACCGGGGCCATAACCGCAACTGTGACGAATAGCGCCAACCCTACCAAAACCGCATTTGGTGGCGTTGTAACCAAACCCATCGCCTGACGCAGCAGCGATAAGACAATCAATATTCTTGTAAAGCTCGTCATGAGCATCAGCATCGCCGGCAGGAATGACAACGCTGTCAGTAGTAGAACCGTCTGAACAGGTACTGAGTAGCTTGTTACACCTCCCCTGCCCTGCACCGCCTCAAAAAGCGGGACGGTTTGTGCAAAAAGATCGAGTGGGAACGCCCCAAGCGTCGTAAGGCTCAGAAATAAAGCGATATTGGGTATGATCGTTGAAGGCCAAGATCCCTTCGGTTCAGGATTTCTTTCTTTATCAAGCGAACTCGCAGATCGTCGATCAAGGACAGAGATCTGCTGTGCTGTTACGCCAAGCACCAGAATTTGGTCGCCGTGAACCACCTCGACAAGACGTTCCTTTTGTCCTAACGGCAGCGAACCGATGAGTCTCAATGATGTGGCGCGAACAGGTGGGCGCCTCCAGTACCGGGCAAAAATCCCTACAACAAGGGCAAACACCGTAACCAAAAACAAAAAAAGTAGATTCGGGTCCTTCGTATCCATGAGATTCGGTAAGCCCCAGGAACAACCGCTTATCGGTTCAGCTTACGAAGGCGTTCTGTTGGCGTAACAATATCCGTGAGCCGGATCCCATATCGGTCGTTAACAATGACAACCTCACCTTGCGCAATCAGACAGCCGTTAACCATCACATCAAGTGGTTCGCCTGCCAACACGTCCAACTCAACCACTGAGCCGTAGGATAGGGCAAGTAAATTTCTGATCTGCATCTTTGCCCGACCGAGCTCGACTGTCACATTGACGGGGATGTCCAATACCAAATCGATATCGTTTACGCCCCCATCCGCACCGCCGACGTCAAAGTTATCGAAACTTACGGACTGTGCATCTCCGGACAGGCCTCCAGACGATTCATTACTCATCTATTTCTCCATACCAAATTTGAATTCATCATCATATTTTTGAGGGCCCAATAACTGCTTGTTCTTTAGGCCCAAGCTCACGAAGTCCGTTGGATTCCGGATTTCTTCGACGCGCAAAGCATAGCGTCCGTTCCTGACACCGTATTTCCCTCGAATCATAGGAACTCGGTTGACGAAAGCCGTAATCGGATCTTGAACCTCAATAGGTATAATCTCGCCAACATTTAGAGATAAAATATCGCCCAATAACATCTTTCGTTCCGCCAGTATTGCGGCAAGCTCCACTTCGGCAGTCTGCATTTCACTTTCGAGAGCACCGGTCCACTTTGTGTCGGCTTCCATCTGGAATCCGACGGATTGAGCAAACAAAGTCGCCTTGAGCGGTTCAAATACCCAGAAAGGCACGCAGAAATCAACGTCGCCAGCTCGGCCATTGATGTCGATCGTGAACTTGCAATGAAGCACCATCTCGTCGTTACCGGTGATCTTTGCGAATTGAAAATTTCCCTCTGACCGGACAAAATCAAACTTCAACTCATAAACCTGTTTCCACGCCTTTTCATATTCTGCTAGAACCATATCAACGAATCGTCTGACAATTCGCAGCTCTGTCGCTGTGTACTCTTTGGGTACTATTTTTGGTTCGAGGTGCCCCTCCCCGCCGAACATATTATCGATAGTCAGGTAGATAACCGCTGGGTCTACAATCCAACAGGCAACGCCGCGCAACGACTTGATATTAACAATGTTGATGTTGGTACGCTCTGGGAACCCGGATAAGAAGTCACCATAGGGCTTTATTTTCGGCGGATGAAGGTCAACTTCACAGCGACAACGAATCATGTTAAACAGTTGGAGTCTCATCGTCCGCGCAAAGCGTTCATGAATCAACTCAAGTGTTGGCATCCTCCGGCTGAGGATTCGATGCATTTTGTCAAAGACGGACGCTTTCGCTTCACGATTTGTCCTGAGCACATCGCTACCTAAGTCATCTTCAGACTCGCCTTCCGACGTCGCCTTTACTGCTTCACTCACAGAAGTCTCGCTCGATCAAAATTGTTAGCTCCGATGACATGTCCGGTTCATTCGAATCAATCTATTGCATGATGAATTGCTTAAAGAGCACACCCTGAACCGGCAAGTCCAACTCGCTAATACGCCAAAATTGTGCCGCGGCTTCTCTAGCGACTTGAGTCATTTGGGCAGTGGCCGAGGCGTCTTTGGGCATCGCACCGATTCGCTCAAGATTTCGTAAATCCGCGGTGGAAGGCTGTTGTTGAAGCACATAAATTGCCGTTAATTGAGGTTCTATAATCGAGTTGACGACCAACGCGATCTCTTTGCCTAAAATTTCCTTGCCTTCAACGGTGGCAAGCTGCTCCATTGATCGGGAAGACAATACCGTGATAATCCGGTCCTGTACCACAGGCAAGAACTCCTTAATTTTTCCCTCAACTTTGCCTTCGGAGACCCTCAAAAACATTTCAACTTGCAAATAGTGTTCTCCTCCCTTTGAAGGAAGGTTCACGGTGAACGGATCCATCTTCACAAACGTTGGCGCCTTATTCTCTTTCTTGAATTGCATTTGCGCCTTCAGTCTATTTTCGAGCGTTTGCTCAGCCTCCTCCGCTTCTTTCTTCTTTTTTGCGGACATCCACATCCATCCCCCAACACCGCCGCCAATCAGCACCAAAACCACAACGATCGCAATGATCAACGGCAGTTTGCTTTTCTTTGCGGGAGCTTCCTCGCCATCGGGAGCCGCACCTGCTGGCGCTACGGGTGGTACCGGTGCTGCGGGATTAAGTTCTGCTTCAGCCATTTTCAGTCTCGATAAAAATTTACTAAAGAAATTTAACCATCAAAGTTTTCCACTCTGCCTTGTCGCAGAATGGTTACAAAACAAGCTAATCTCAAACGAACAGCGTGCGCAAAAACTATACCCAGACTCAGACGTAGAGACTCAATCCTGAGTCTGCAACACCTCGCAAGGCTGTTGGCGAAACAGGATTTGCGGCAAGCGGATGAGCAGACAGTTGACTGAGCATTCGTTCAGCCGAAGATGGATCACGTTCACGCGCGAATTCAAACCCTGATTGACCGCCACCCACAGATACGGATAGCTGCATCCCTGCCGCAGAAAAGACGTCAATCAACTTGGAGAGTGATTGTTCGACTGATGCTTTGGCAGCCTCGGATGAAGGATGAACGACCAGTGTCGCTTGCTGACCGGCAGCATCGAGTTTGAGTTCAACCCTTAGGTGCCCGAGATCAGGCGGGGAGAGGTCTATGGTAGCCCCTCCGCCCTGCCTAGACAGCAACCAAGTCACTGTGGGTTCAAGCATCGTTTGAACGCGGGGACTTCCCACACTACCGCCCTTGATCTCAAGCTGCGAATGCGAGATCACGGAGGATAACGAGAGTGCCTCGGCCCTCTGAGCGATGAACGCCCCACCTACTTCATCATTTTGCGTATCAACAGCCAAACCGAACTCCGATCCCAACTCGAATCGATCAGGAACTTCCTCAAGTCTTTGCGTATCGCCCGCAGTCAAAGACAACAAAGCTGTCTCCGATTGACTGTGCCCCGAGTCCGGCGCACCGACCGCGGCGGAATCCTTCGACCACCCTGACAGCGCGGACTGAATGGATAGCTGAAGGCCGATACCTGACGCTCCGCTGTCCTTTTGATCAGCCGAAGCTGAATGACCCGAAAGCAAGCCATCAGCTATCAAAGCTTCCAAGGCTTGCTTGTCGCCACGCGCGGCTGCAGCCAAGCGCGCCGCCAGCACATTCTGATCTGCCTGAGCATTCAAGACTGCGAGCGCTCTTTTTGCCGCATCAAGACCAAGCTCTGCCCCCGCGACAGGGTCACCGGACTGCTGTTTCAATGCTGCTATCGAGGAGTCCATCAGGGCGGAAACCACACCCTTTGCGACCTCGTTCATGGCCATTGGGTGAACCAGGCTTTGGGTAGCGCCAGATTGCGTCAACGGCAACGAACCCGTGGGACTGCTCACCGTGTGAAACTGCCCGAACTGCATGCCGATCAAGGCTAAGGAGGCAGGTGTTGTCGACACTATGGGCGTGGCCAATGGCGGCGTCAGGCCCTGGGCGGCAATACTTGCCGTCAGCGAATCGAGGCTCGACAGGCTCTTGCCGCCTTCATCTTCCGATTGAAGAGACTCTGGCGGGGGTAGTTTTTCAGGCCGTGAACGCTCCGCTATCAGGCCTAGTAGCAATTCAAAGGCGGCATCTTGCCGATCAACGGTTGATTTAACCGACTCATCGGCCTTCGGTTGATGCGTAACCGCCTGGGCGGGAATAGATTTGGAGGAGATCATTCGCGTTAGCCATCCGAAACAGTTCGCGTGAAGCAGTTGTAACAACTCGATTGTGATGCTTAAAAGCACTCGACATGGGACAAAGCACATACCATGCCAACGGCATCTGCCTCAGCTTTCAACTGGACCTCCCGAGCCTTGATGCGATTGAGTCCTCTGTCTCCCTCGTCTCTCGCGCTTCGACCGCACGCCGCCAGGCCAGTCGCGTCTGCCTTTCTAGCTTTTCCAACCCGTCAAGTCGTAAACGCAGCGTATAGTAGGTTTCCATGGCTTCAAGGGCACGAAGCTTCAAGGGCTCGCTGGCTATACGCTGTTCTTGTGCTGTCGATTCGAGCTTTCTTGCAAAATCCAGAATCCTCATCAGATTCATAGGCCGCACCCGCTCTGCTCCGATCCCCGTCGATAAATCGTTTCGATACTCGTCAGCGAAGTGGTCAAGCTGATTTGCCGCGACGATGGCGTCGTTGAGTTTTTTTCGCTCGCGCTGAGCGACAGCTGCGGCTTGCTGCTCCTTCAAGCGGGTAACCCTTAGGACAGCTTCAATCGCTTGTTTACGAATCATTGGTTGAAGCCGTCAACGTCATGAGACCCAGGATCGATTGGTCAAGATCGAAGGTCTCATCGATACTCTGTTGCAAAAAGCGCTGAATTTCCGGCCACAGGCGAAGCGCCTCATCCAGCCCTGGATCGCTCCCCGGAGCGTAAGCCCCCATTGCGACAAGATCACGGCCGCGCATGTAGCGGGAAATTAACTGCTTGAGGCGGCGCGCTGCGCTCAAGTGCTGAAGCTCCGTCACCCGTGGCATCACCCTGGAGATTGATTTTTCAATATCGATTGCTGGATAGTGGCCGGAATCTGCGAGTTCACGCGAAAGGAAGAGATGGCCGTCAAGAATGCCGCGAGCAGTGTCGGCAACCGGATCATGGATGTCATCACCCTCGAGAAGGATTGTGTAGAAAGCAGTAATCGACGAATCTGGAACCGATCCATTTCCAACCTTTTCCACGAGCTCCGGCATTTTGGCGAAGACGGAAGGCGGATAGCCCCTGGAAACGGGGGGCTCCCCCAGCGATAGGGCGATTTCACGCTGGGCCATCGCGAATCGAGTGAGTGAGTCAACAATAAGTACGACGTGCCGCCCTCGATCTCGGAAATAAGTCGCAACATCCGTTGCAAAGAGCGCACCGCGCAGCCTCGCCAGCGGGCTTGCATCGGCTGGCGCCGCCACGACGATGGAACGATGAAGCGCTTCGGCGCCAAGCGTGTCTTCACAAAATTCTCGAACCTCTCGACCTCTTTCGCCAACGAGACCAATGACGACAACGTCCGCCACACACCTTCTTGCCAGCATACCCAAAAGGACAGATTTACCCACTCCTGAGCCAGCAAAGATTCCGACTCGCTGACCGCGTCCTATCGTCAACATTGCATTTATTGATCGAATTCCCGAATCAAGCGGTTCGTGGATAGGCTGTCGGTGGAGTGGGTTAATCGGACTCGAGCGGTAATGGTTTGGCGCATCTGAGCCGACGGGACGACCATCCAAGGCACGGCCATAACCGTCGATAATTCGACCCAGCAAACCCTCGCCAATCGGCAGCGGCGGTGCTGACTCGATGGGTACAAATCGTCGACCCTCAAGCGCCGGCGTATTTGCGGGATAGACGATGGATCCAGGCGCTACATTGGTCGCAGGGTCGATTGGCATCAGGTAAGTGGTCCCGCCGGAAAAACCCACACACTCGCACTCAACCCATCCGTGCCTGGAGGCAACCGCTGCACGATTTCCAATCGTCATTGGCAACCCGCCAACTTCGAGCATGAGCCCTGAGACTTTTTCTAAGCGGCCGCTTCGGACACCGCGTGGCGCCGCCCTAATTCTGGCAGACCATCCGCTTAGCCGTTTGGCTGCGACCTCAGAGCGACTTGTCAAGACGCCGCCCTTCTACGCGGCCGGATCGGGCTGCGCGGGTAACAATCCCATTGCCATGAGCACCAACGCACGTCGCGCCTCTGGACCAACATCGAGCCGACTCCCGGCTACTTCAATAAAGGCTCCGGCATGCTGCTCTGCGTCTGCAAGGATATCCACCTTGAAAGGCAAGGCTGCTCTTAAAAGGAACTCATCCCAAAGCGCTCTCATTTCTAAAGGGACGCGGAGCAAGAGATTCTCCCCGGGTGCCGGCAGACGCATCAAGGCTTCCTCAACGGCGCTCACGAACGGTCCCCGATCAATGTGATCAGTTAGCGAAAGCCTTTCTGCAATCGACCATGCCAAGTCTGTCAATGGCTCGAGAATGACATCAGGCAGGTCCCGCAACTCGTTTACAAAGGATTCAAGCGTCTGCGTCAATTCAGCGACTTTGGCAACGTTCTCTGAAAAAGCCTGTTCCCTTCCCTCTTGAAGCCCTTGCTCAAAACCCTGGGTTGTCCCCTCAGCTGCGCCACGCTCGAAACCCTCTTTTCGTCCCGCATCAAAACCTTCGCGCCTGGCTGCTTCCCTTATTGCCTCGATTTCCTCTACCGTCGGCCACACGATTTCCGGCTCCGGTTCGGGAACCGGAGGATCAAAACTTGGAGGAAACCAGCGCTCCGCGATCAACCTAGTCATGCTTCTGCCTCAAGAACGGAACACGCCACGAATGTGCCAAGCTGAGATCCTGATCAGGCCAAACCTCTTTCGACGTCTTCCTGTAACCACTGCTTGAAGATCGCCGCCACCACACGCGGGTCTTTTTGCACAAACTCCTTGGCGTACGCAAGCAACTCCTCGTACTCGGCAGCCTTTTCCTCTTCCTCACGCTTGCGCTTATCTTCGAGGATCTTTCTCTCTTCCTCAAGGCGCTGACGCTCTTCCTCTTCTTGAAGCCTTCGACGTTCCCGCTCAAGCTCAAGCTCCAGTCTGCGCTTTTCTCTGGCCGCGGGCGACATGGCCTGTAACTCAGCCTTGACCCGCTCATCAAACTCTTCCTCGATGCGTTGTTCTTCTTCTACAACTTTAGGAGGAGGAGGAAAGAGTATCGGTCTTACCAAAAATACGGTTACCAGACCGAGCACAGTCGCAATGATCAGGAACTTGAAAAACTCCTTCATCACGCTTGCAAAAGTCGCTTGCTTCCAAAACGGTGGCTCATCAACCAGGGGCGGTGAAAATGGGATGCTGACGACTGAAACAGAATCGCCCCGCTGTTGGGAGAAACCCATTGCGTCGCGCACCAGAGCGGTCATTTGCTGAATTTCTTGCTGCGAATATGGAGTTTCCTTCACGTTACCGTCGGCATCAACCGTCCGCTTGTAGTTGACAATCACGGCACTCGAAACCCGCTTCACAGTCGCCCTCGGACCCCTTACGGTCTGAATCGCCCGGTCCACTTCGTAGTTTACGGTTTGCTCTTTCCGATTCGCGTTCGTTGTCACTGGACTTTGCGTTCCGGGAGGTTGGGCTTGGCCTTGCCCTGGTTGACCATCGACCGGGGCTTGCCCCCCCTGCGGTGGCTGATTCGTAAGGGTGCCTGGTATTCCCCCCGCACTCGATACCGGCCCACTGGCTTCGAGGTTTTGTTGCGATCGAATGCTGGCGGGGTTTTGCCCTGAATTCGGTTTGAAAATTTCTTCAGCCCGCTCACTTTGGGTGAAATCCACGTCGACAGCAACTTGGGCGCGCACATTGTCGCGTCCCGTCACAGGCTCCAAGATCGTCACGATTCGTCTGGAGACCTGGTTCTCAACTTCCCCGATGTATTTGATCTGCGCAGCGTCCATCCCTGTTGCACCACCCTTCGAGGGATTGGGTGCGAGCAGTCCGCCCTCGCTATCGACCACGGTCACCATCGCCGGCAGAAGCTGCGGAACGGACGAAGAGACTAGATGGGTAATGGCCGTTACTTGCTGATCGTCAACTACCCGACCAGGGTGCAAATTGAGCACCACCGAAGCGGTTGGCTTGGGTTGATCCCGCAAAAATGCTGATGTCTTCGGTATGGCGAGGTGAACTCGGGCATCTCGAACTTGAGCAAGTGTCTTGATCGAGCCGGAAAGTTCCGACTCCAAAGCACGCTGATAGTTGACCTGTTCAACAAATTGCGAGGTCCCAAGCTTCTGGTTTTCAAGGACCTCGAAACCGACGTTTCCTGCCTTGGGGAGACCCTGACCGGCTAACTTGAGCCGCGCGTCGTAAACCTTGTCGGCCGGAACCATAATGGCTCCTCCGCCTTCTGTAAATCGATGCGGCACCTTCATCTGCTCTAGAGCTGCGACAATGGCGGCGCCGTCTTTGTCATTGACATTCGAAAAAAGTACTTTGTAGTCATCCTTGCTTTCGCCGGACAACGCGACCAGTAAGACGGTTATTGCAACCAGCAAAACGGACACCGCCAAGAGAAGCTTGCGCAAGAGCGGCAATTCATTCACGCGCTCCACAACGTCGGCCCATCGATCCGGCAAGGTTTTCGGGCCTCCTGGTCGGCTCACGCGATCGACTTTAGGTGGAGCAACCTCCTCTTGCACGATGGCATTGGGATTCACACCAATGACAGTTGCACCATTTTCCGCTTGCGCAGCCAGTCCGGGGTTAACGTCGGCCATAGGTCCCTGATTCTCGTTTAAAGTTCAACCGGAAGGATCAGCAGCATTTGCCGGTAGGCAAAATTTGCCGATCGATACGACACCATGACTGTAAGTTGACTAGGCTCGCATCGAATGCAACTTTGGTGGCAGGTTGACGGATAGGTGGCAGCTAATGCGCCCGGTGTTTCTGGCCGTCTCCCCTCCCATGCACGATGGAAAAAAGCCGAGTGCTTCGGCCGCGAGTCAAGACGCCTTCACGAAGAAATCCGTTGGCTCAAGGCGTCCTCGATCCTTGAAGGCAAGCCACCCGTTATCACCAAAGAGCGCGGAAGAGCTTGAGGCGGCCTTCTTGCATTTTGTGGACGCCACGCGGGAACTGGAAACATCGCAGCAGAGGTTATCGCAGGAGATTTACAGACTTACCGAAGACTTGGCAAAGAGCAACAAGGACCTCAAGCTGCAAATCGAAGCCAAGGGACGCTTGGCAGAAGAGCTCTCTGTACTGCTTGCGGCGTTACCGACCGGGGTCATCATTGTTCGCGATGGTGTCGTGTATGCCTGTAACGAAATCTCCAAACACTTGGCAAGTGATTTGAAGGTCGGCCTCCCCTGGGAGCTTCCGAGGCATTGGACTGTTTTAGACGACGCCCACTTCAGAGCCAATGACGGTAGGCAAGAGCGTGTTATTCGCACCGAGCACCGCAACCTTCCGTCGGATCGAGAGCTGATACTTTTGCACGACGTGACGGCAACCTTTCGCGCGCGGGAAGCCATCGAGCGGGAAGCAAAGTTAGCAGCGATGGGGAGGATGGCTGCGGAAATTGCTCATCAGCTGAGAACTCCGCTGGCAACCGCCACGCTGTATGCGAGCCATTTGTCCAGAGAAAGTCTGGACTCAGAAAAGCGAACCAGCTTTGCCAAGCAACTGGGCCGTCAACTTGCCGGCCTTGAAAGCCTGGTATCGCGAATGATGAGTTTTTTGCGCAATCAACAGAGCACTAGACAAGTCATTTCGGTCGGCGAGCTCATCGAGGACTGCAGACAGGCGATTGGCCCACTTTTTATTGAAAAAAATGTAGCGCTCATGGTCGAAATCCAAGGCGGCGAGCACTTGCTGAGTGTGCAACTTGAGCAACTGAAAGGGGGAATCATTTCCCTACTTGAGAATGCGCTTCAGGTGTCGAGCAGCGGTCAGGCAGTTCAACTAGAGGCGCAGGTAAAGATGTTGCGGCTCAACATCGTGATCAGGGACGAGGGACAGGGAATTCCAAGAGCCATTCTGGAGCGCTTGTTCGAACCCTTCTCGACGGACAAGCCGGGAGGTACGGGATTGGGACTTTCAATTGCAAAGGCTGCGATCGAGGCTCATCGTGGCGAGTTACATGCGAGCAACCGTGACAACCTGGGTGCTGAATTCCAGATCGTCCTACCCGTGTTTGCTCCGCTTTGACTACACTTGGGGTCCTGAATCCGTTTCCAAGCCTAAATCCGAAGGGCACTGACGAATGAACCCCGGCCAAAAGTCGACCAGCGGTTGTTACCCCTCTTTTGGATGTCGTTCTGCCGCGAGTGGCCGAAGAATTTAGGATGCCGCAAAGAATCCTGCTCATTGAGGATGACGAAGCGTTGCGCGAAGCGTTGGGAGAGACACTTTCGCTCGAATCCATAGACTTTTCGTCATTCGGTACCGCTGAAGACGCACTTCGCGAAATCGGCGACCCAGGTTGGGGCGTATTGGTTTCCGACATCCGGCTTCCGCGGCAATCGGGCCTTGACTTATTGTTTGAGGCACGAAGAGTGAGGTCAGATCTTCCAGTCGTACTGATGACCGCTTACGCTGACGCAAAGACGGCGGTCGAAGCCCTCAAAGGCGGCGCGAGGGACTTTCTCTTGAAGCCATTCACACCAGACCAGTTTATCGAGGTAGTTCGTCGCTACCTTCCGCAGGACGACTCAAGCCGTTTGCTTGCAGCAGATGGCCCAGTTGCGGTTGACGCCGTGAGCAGGCAGTTGATTAAACGTCTGGATCGGGTTGCCCAAACGGATGCAACCGTGCTGCTTACGGGTGAGTCAGGCAGCGGAAAGGAAGTGATGGCTAAGTTCATCCATGAACGATCTAGCCGAGCTAAGTTTCCATTTGTGCCCATAAACTGCGCAGCGATCCCCGAAACATTGCTCGAAGCAACACTTTTTGGCCATGAACGCGGTGCATTCACGGGTGCAATCAAGAGTCAGCTCGGTAAATTTGAACTCGCCCAGTACGGGACGATTCTGCTGGACGAAATCGGCGAAATGCCTCTCGATCTTCAAGCAAAGCTTTTGAGGGTTTTGCAGGAAAAACAAGTTGAGCGCGTTGGCTCTCATCATACGATTCAACTCGATGTTCGAGTCCTTGCGGCAACAAATCAAGACCTTTCCAAAAAAGTTTCGAAGGGTGAGTTTCGCGAGGACCTGTTTTATCGGATCAACGTGTTTCCACTAAGAATTCCGCCCTTAAGGGAAAGGCGTGAAGACATCCTGCCGCTTGCAGAGCGATTCCTGCTGCGATACCGTGCGAGTATGGGTCGACCGGAATCGCGCCTGTCAGAAGGCGCGCGCGAAGTCCTACGCTGTCATCCGTGGCCGGGGAATGTGCGTGAACTAGAAAACGCGATTCAAAGGGGGTTGCTGCTGTGCGATGGCGTTGCAATCGAGCCTGGTGACCTCGCGCTGGACAACACGCCTGTGGAACCTGTAAGGTACAGCGATCAGAATTCGTCGGCTCGCCCAAGCCAAAGCGTAAGTGGCCCCTTCGAACATCAAGGCGATATTCGCAAGCTTGAGCGGGACCACATCCTCTCTGTGTTGCAGCAGGTTGGGGGGAGCCGTAGGCGAGCCATTGAAATTTTGGGCATTTCAGAACGCACCCTTCGCTATAAGTTGAGACAGTGGAGAGAACAAGGTTTTGAGATTCCCGACTGATGGGTTGCGAACTTGACACAACTGTGGTTTTAGCCGTAAAAGCTATGTATGGAAATCAATTCACTTTCTGCCGATGACATCGCATCACGCCTGCGTGAACTCAGTGAACGAGCCGCCGCGCTTCAGTCGCGAGTTCAAAGCGGGTCGGTGATCGACGGCCTGGGCGCTGTAGCTCGCTTGGCACCCAGCGTCGGGGTCGGAAACGGCGTTTCTCGCCCAGAACCGTCGCTTGACTTTCAGTCGGTTCTCAAAGACGCGATCAAGGGCGTTTCAGATGCCCAATCTACTGCACAGAGCAAGGCGCAAGCCTATCAGCTCGGCGACGACAAGGTCTCGCTTGAAGAGGTCATGATCTCGATGCAAAGAGCCAGTCTCGCGATGCAGGGCATGGTTCAGGTGCGAAACAGACTGGTCGAGGCATACCGGGAAGTGATGAACATGCAAGTTTAGTTCTGGCAAGAACTAAACCCTCTTTCATTGATTTTCGGCTCAGTCGTCTACGGTTTCGAATCTCCGGACAACTGGTAAACCCAGGCAATAACTTCAGCAACGGCCTTGTAGAGCGCCGGAGGAATGTATTCGTTAATCTCGATCTGCATAAGTAAAGCCACCAGTTCGGGTTCAGCTTTAAGTGGGATTCCAGCCTCGGTCGCTTTTTGAAGAATTGCTTCTGCGAGCAATCCTTCCCCCTTGGCAATGACGCGGGGCGCTACAGAATTGGACTCATAAACAAGGGCCACTGCTTGATTTTTGCCTGCAGCGCCAGCGCCGATATGCGACTTCGTCATCTCAGCTCGGCTCGACGGACACCTGTGCGCCCGCGAGGCCCGCACGCTGCAAGCTTTCATTGATCTCTGGCAAGCCGCCAAGCATCTTGGAAACCGCATGTGGATTTCCGAAGAGCCGAATTGCGACTTGCCCGCCAAGACCAAGGGCTCGCAACTCGATCAGCCCAAGCTCTGGGTGATTGAGTTGCACCTTAAATGCTGTACCTTTCTCCATCCCACCCGGAGCACCAGCGGATGCGCCCCACACGTCGCTCCGTTCGAATCGAAAGAAGCTTCCCGGTAGGAGCTCCCCTTGCCAAATCAGACGCCCATCCATAAGGAGCCGCAATCCATCCTTGACCGCCTGCTGGAGCTCTGGCGCGTCGAAGGATAGATTTGCTTCCGCAGAATCTCTCAGCGCATGATTAGCCGATGGATCCGCAGGTCGGGCTGTATCAACTGAAGCTTCATCAAGAAGAGCAAGAAATGATTCCGGACCCATCTTTGTATCGCTTCCGGACGCTTGAATAGCCGAGGCCTTTGGCGATGAAAACGGATTCATTTTCGTGGGCAGCTTTGCAGTAATCACCAACTCGCGCAAAACAGCGCTGAGTCTGAACGCCGCAGACGATTCGATCTCCGCCATGAGTTCGTGCATGCCTGTTAAAGGATCATGCGCGAGAGGATCCGCACGACTTACCAAGATAGCCGGCGCGTCCCGAATACCGGGGGCCGTCATCGCCGCAAGGCGAATCAACTTCGCTAACTCCGGCGTCTTCGCCGACTGAATGGCAAGTTGAATATCGGGGGGCAGACTCGCCAGAAAACGAGCCACCCTTGACGCCACCGCTTGGTCGGGATCGGTTGCAGATCCCGCGGGCTCCTCGCTGGGTTGCGCCGAATTTCTCAGTAGTGCGAGCACTGCAAGGAGTGAATCGCCTGCTGCCCCCTGATGTTGTACCGCAACCCCATCATCGCGGCTCATCGGCGGAGGCACGACCTTGAGGGTCACGCCAGGGTCAGCCCTCGCTGATGGGCTGTCTGCTACAACAGCCGGTGCCGCGTCTGCGCGCTGTTGAGGTGTAGACTGCGGACTGCCCGACCCTGTTCGAGGGGCTATCGCTGTGTCAGCACCGAGAGACGGAATCTGGTTCACGGTACCTGCAAGGTCGATCAGGTACCCGAGCCTACAACAACTGCCTTCGCCTGCTTCCAGCTTTCGGCGATCTCTCTTACTTGCGCCGCAACGAGTGCAAGCACGTCGCTGTCGGATTCAATGCTTGCCTTCAAAATCAACGCAATCCACGTTCGGTATTGCCGTTTGCATTGCAGGGCAACCTCCCCCCCCCGCTCCATGTCAAGCGAAGCCAAAAGGCCTTTTTCGATGAGATCAATCGCCTTGCCTACTGCTTCGCCCCTTCCTGCAATATCGCCCGATTCGATCGAACGCAATGCCTCATTGATTCGCTGAACGAGTTTGTCGTGCAGCAGTAAAATCAGCCCGACCGGGTCAGCAGCCATCACCGATGTGTTCTGATCAACTCTCTGGTAAGCCCTCGCCGCGCGCATCACGTTCAATCTTGCCCAAACTGGTGCTGGTTACATCTACCTTGATAAGCCTGCAAGGGCCGAGCGAACTCCTGACATTTGCTGATTCATGCCCACAAGTTTGGCGTCTAGCGAAGCGTACTGTTGCAAGAGTGCCGCTCGCTTCTTTTCGAGCCGATCTTCCATGTCTGACTTTGAAACTGTGAGCGTTTTGACATTCAACCGCATCGAATCAATCACCGAATACACGCTTCCACTCGTCCCTTGGAACGATCTCAATACGGTCCGGAGCGAGGCGTTGAATCCTGTGAACAGCGCACTGCCAAGTGGACCCGATAACGCGCTCGTCAAGCTTGATTCATTGACGGATACGGTACCGTCCCTCGATACATCAAGCCCAAGTGCCGACCAATAAAGCGGTTTTTCGACGGAACCCCGACCCTTCAAGGCTGTGTCCTTTAGCTGCTCAACGACTAAGGGGTCATTGAATGAAAAGCCGGACTGATAAGAGGAACGGACCGCACTCAATAAGCTAAGCATGCCATTGTTGCCAGCAAGTGGGCCTGCGGCCTGATCCTCTGTACCCGGCTTGGTCAGTTCCTGCCCCCGCTTCAGTAAATCGGTCAAAGCTGCCGCAAAGGCTTTGACTTTAGCAAGCATCGCTGCGTTGTCCTTCGCTATGTTCAGCGAAAACGTTTCCAGCGGTGCCTTTTTGAACACCTCAAAGCTCACCCCAGGCAGTGCGTCCGCAAACACATTCGAGTTGCTTTTAACGCTGAGGCCTTGAACCTTCACCTCCGCACTTGAGGCTAGAACGTCGCTTCGCTGAATCCTACCCCAGGACACATTGGATGGGTTCGAGGGGCCGACCGATTGGCGCGGATCGCTTGCCGCTCCACCCCCAACAGGTCCCTCTCCACCAACGTCAACCTCTACAGAAAACTTTTTCGCTTCCCCCGTCTGAACACCAGTCAAAACGAGCGCATAGGACGCGGAACCGTCTCCCGTATTGACAATGCTCGCTCGAACACGGGATGAGAGTACGACGTCTTCGTTGATTTGCTTGACCAGTGCCTCAAGCGTAACCGTCCCGTCATAAACAGCGAAGGATCGCGTCAAAACACCGTTGGCGATATCCTCTTCCGAAAATCCGTCTGAAAATCCGGTCGAGTCCAGTTTGATTCTAAAAGTGTTAGCACCTGCAACGTCCGAAAGGAAGGCTGATGGATCAGTTAGCGCCTCTTTTGTGAACCCCTTGAAACTTGTCACCTGAGCCGCCGCCAACTCGATCGGAACAACCGTAATCTTCCCTGGCACTGCCGCCGCAGCCCCTGTAACCGTTGCCTTCACCGCGCTCTCATCGGAGCTGGAAACGGACTTTGAGGGAAGAACGCTTGCATCCTGCACCGCCCCTAGCGCGACATAAAGTGAGTCCACCTTTGCTTTGATCTCACCCATCGCTGAAATGGAGACATTGACATCCTTGATTCGACCGTTCAAGACCGTGTAAGGACGCTGCTCAATGGCCATCAGCTTTGTAACGATCCCTTGGACATCAATCATCGACCCAGAGCCCGAAAGTGAAGAAGTTGACATGTGATTCCTTATCTCTAACTGAAGGCTTTGACGGCGATATCGCAAAGAATCGTTAACAGCGCAAAAAGGCTGGACGAATGCCCAGCCTTTCTAAAAACTCCGGCCAACTTCCAAGCAGAAAGGCAGAGCAACTCCTGCGTCAAAAAACCGGCAGGCGATGCTTATTGTTGGCGCAGCAGGCCAAGCACAACATTTGGCATCGCATTCGCTTGCGCCAGCATCGCTGTTGCCGCCTGCTGAAGGATTTGAACCCGTGTGAGGTTAGCGGTCTCTGCGCCATAGTCCGTATCCTGAATACGACTCAAGGCTGCGGTCAGATTTTCGGTTTGCGACGAAAGGTTTCGAACGTTTGCCTCAAGCCGACTGTAAAAAGCGCCAAAATACGACCGATGTGCATTAATTTGGTTGATCGACAAATCAATCAACTCGTTCAAGGACAGTTTATCGGCTGTCGTCTGGTTACCAGCGCGATCTAACACCACTTGATTCGGCGCGTCGGGCCTGTCAGCAAACTGCGGACCGGTCAGCTCGCTCTCAGGCTTGGAAAAGACGTCATAGCCCATCCCGGTCAAAACAGCGCCGCCCTCGTCCGATGTGTCCGCTAGAAACGCGATCCTCGTGTAGAGCGCGTTGAGTGCGCCCACTGCGAGCGTTCCGCCGACATATCCACGTTCATTGCCCGTCATTTCCACCATCTCTTCAAAACTCGCCCACATCGCAGGTTGTTCGATTGTCATAAAGTCGCCTTGGCCAGGACCGGTCATGAATTCCCAAGGTCCGCTTTGCCCAGCGCCCGGCAAGGGCGTGCCCTCAATCGATTTCACAATCCCGTCCTCCGAGTTCGCTCGGAAGGTACCCAGAAGATTGTTGCCGTTGAAGGTCGTACGTCCAGCGACGTTCCCCAGTTCCTGCATGAGCTGCAACATTTCCTGAACCAAAAAGAAGTACTGATCTTTCGACATCGAATCGTTTGAGCCTTGGGTCACCAACTCCTTCATGCGCTGCAACATTCCGGCGCCCTCCATCAAAGCCCCTTCAGCCGTTTGCATCATCGATATCGCATCGTTTACCACCCGGTGAGCAGTACCCATCGTCTTAATTTGCGAACCGATCACGCTCGCCACTGCCATGCCCGAAGCATCGTCTTTTGCCCGATTGATCCGGAGACCCGAAGATAAACGCTCGACCGAGACCGAAAGCTGCGTTTGAGCACCCGCAAGATTTCTTTGGGCGATGAGGGACGCAATATTCGTATTCAGAACGGATGCCGGTATAGCCATCTCTAACCCCTTAATTTATTCAGATTTTTCAAACACTTAACACGCGGACCATAAGGAAAAAACAGCGCCGCCCACGAAAAAACAACGACGTAAACTAAACATCTCCCGATGCCTAACCGTTAGCCAGTACAGGGGGCGTTTGCCCGTTCTAGACTACTTAACCGGAGAGAAACATGGCATCAGTACTCACGACCAACATGGCGTCGATATCGGCTCAACGCTACCTCACGACGGCCCAGAATAAGCTGCAAGGTAACTTTGAGAAGCTTTCGAGCGGTTTCCGAATCAACCGCGCGCAAGACGACGCGGCTGGCATGGGAATTTCGCAGAAGTTGACCGCATCGATTAATGCAACCTCGATGTCGATCCGAAATGCAAACGATGCCATTGGTATTGCCCAGACGGCTGAAGGTGCGCTTACCGAAGTCTCGAGCATGCTTCAGCGCTTCAAAGAACTTGCAACCCAAGGTGTGAACGGCGCACTTTCTGCCAACCAGCGCAGTTATCTGTCGGTTGAGATGGGCAAACTTGTTGAAGAAATCAACGGCATCGCAGCAAGAACGTCGTTTAACGGCAACCAACTGCTCGACGAGGATGCCGAACTGGAGTTTCAAACGGGCCCAGAGCTCACCGAAACGGCCGGCAAAGTGACCGTGAAAACCGTTGACATCACGAGCGGCGGTGTGGACGGAGATCTGGAGACTGCTACCGCAGCAGGCTTCGGAAGCTTGTGGTCTCTTCTCGGCGGCCAAGATGGGGTGAGTTCTTACATCTACGCGGAAGACGCGGAGGATAACCCTCCAGGAACGGGCGTATTGACGGGCACTGCCCAGTTTGAAGCACTCCAGAGCACAATCGACAACGCAATTTCTGAAATCGCAACGCAGCGCGCAGTGTTTGGCACGCAGGTAACGCAACTGAATCACAACATTGCTAACTTGACAGCCTTGCATGAGAACCTGAGTGCTGCAAATAGCCGAGTTGTCGATACGGACTACGCGGCTGAAACCGCCAACCTCACGAAGACTCAAATTCTTCAACAAGCGGCGACCGCGATGCTGTCGCAGGCAAACGCTCAGCCGAATGTCGTTCTCGCGCTCTTGAAGTGATTTGCGCCAGGAATGTAAACGAAGTAATTTTTGGAGCGTGCCATGAGTATTGTGACATCTGCTAGCACGTCGGCGTCGCACGGCACCATGCCGAACGGAAGCACCAAAATCCCGTCGAATCAGGGGGGGATTAGTATTGGGGATCAGAACGCTAGTGCTGAACAAATTTCCGCTCAAATTAGCGCTGCCCGATCGTCCAAGGCTCCCTCTGTGCAGGAATCGGCAAAAGTAACCCGAGAGTCGGTCGAAGTCGCAGCCGAAAAGATTCGCAGTTTTGCCAGTTCGATGAACAGGGATCTTGACATTCGGTTTGATAACAGCAGCAAATCGACGATTATGGTGGTGACTGACCCGAGATCGAATGAGGTTGTTCGGCAAATCCCTGCACCTGAGGTGGTGGAGTTGGCTCGAACGATCGATTATCTTTCTAGCTTGCTCGTTAGCAAAAAAGCTTAATGAATCGGTAGTCCTTAGGTTTTGCAAATCAAAACCCGTCAGCCTGTGGCAAGGCTTGGCGGGTTTTTCTTTTGCAGCCCGAAGAAAATTAACGCTCATGTAAGGTGTACGGCGATAATCGGAATTTCGATTACTGCCGCCCGATGCGCCTTCAAGCTGCGGCGGAGAACCACCTGCGCCCCCCCCAAAAGTAGGGCTGCTGATCGATCCCTCGTGCCTAGACTGTAAATCACTCATACGCTCGGTTACGGGTGGTATCCAATTTTTGTTTAGCAGACACACCTAATTCATCAATGCGAGCTCTCGTCTCGTCAGCACTGGCTCAAATCCCCGTTTCCCAAGTGGCAGCGCCGCTCTTGGTGCTTTTCGTTCTTGGGTTGATGCTTTTGCCGCTCCCACCGGTCGTGCTGGATGTGTTTTTCACATTCAACATCGGCGTGTCAATGATCATTCTGCTTACCGCAATGCAACTGAAGTCATTCAAGGACATGGTTGCATTCCCTACGATCCTGCTCGTTACCACGCTTCTAAGACTGTCGCTGAACGTGGCATCAACACGGGTTGTGTTGTTGCAAGGCCACACCGGACCCGACGCAGCTGGCAAAGTGATCGAATCCTTCGCTCAAGTGCTGGTCGGAGGAAACTACGTTGTGGGCATCATCGTTTTCATCGTGGTGACCATTATTAACTTTGTGGTGATCACAAAGGGCGCTGGGCGCGTTGCAGAAGTTTCTGCCCGGTTCACGCTTGATGCCATGCCAGGCAAGCAGATGGCTATTGATGCTGATCTGAACGCCGGCATCATTCGAGAAGACGATGCAAGGCGCAGACGTGCAGAAGTTGCTCAAGAAGCTGATTTTTATGGCTCCATGGACGGCGCCTCTAAGTTCGTACGCGGTGATGCAATCGCCGGCATCATTATCCTAATTATCAACCTGATCGGCGGCGTCGCAGTCGGGATTCTCCAGTTCGACTTGCCTTTCATGCAAGCACTTAAAACCTACGCGACATTGGCGGTAGGGGACGGATTGGTCGCGCAGGTCCCGGCACTCATTGTGTCAACCGCGGCTGGTATCGTGGTCACACGGGTAGCAACAGAAGAGGATTTTGGCCAGCAGCTCGCCACGCAACTTGGCGCATCCTCTTACCCGCTTTTTCTGGCGGCGATGATCCTGGCGGTGCTTGGTGCGATTCCCGGTATGCCGCATTTCGCATTCCTGCTTTTGGCGGGGGTGTTTGGTGGCGTTGGTTACATGTTGCATCGTCGTAGCAAAATGGAGCGTATGGCAGCAGCTAAGGCTGAAGCTGCTGCTGCCATGCCAAGCGAGGAAGTGAATTGGGCCGATGTACCGGTTGTCGAGCCGCTATCGCTTGAGTTGGGATACCGTTTGATTCGATTGGTTGATTCTGGCGAACAAGCTGATCTGATTAAGAGGATCAGGGCAATACGAAAGAAGTTCGTCGCAGACGTTGGCTTCTTGATCCCTTCGGTACATGTTCGAGACAATTTGCAACTCCCACCAGAGAACTACAGAATTTTGATTTTTGGCGCGGAGGTTGCTCGAGGGCAAATCCTTCCAGATCGATTTCTAGCCATTGAACCATCCATTGACCCTGCGCCACTGGACGGTGTGAAGGTTCTTGATCCGACCTTCAAAATGCCAGCGGTTTGGATTTATCCCTCATTGAGAGAGTCTGCAATCGCGAGGGGTTATACCGTGGTTGAACCATCGGTTGTTGTTGCCACCCACTTGGACCAGATTGTTCGAATGCATGCCAACGAGTTACTGGGTCGGCAGGAGGTGCAGGATCTCGTCGATCATTTCCGCACGCGATTCCCGAAACTTGTCGAGGATACCGTACCAAAAGTTGTTAGCCTTCAGGTTGTTCAAAAGCTCTTGCAACTGCTTCTTGAAGAGGGGGTTCCGGTCAGGGATTTCAGGATCGTACTCGAGACAGCAGCAGAACATGGCGGAAAGGACCCGCAGGCACCCGCATTGCTAGCCCCGCTTCGCTACGCACTCAAGCGAACGATCATTCAGGAGGTGTTCGGCGAGTCATCCTCGATCCGGGTGGCAGCGATTCATCCAGATTTCGAGCGGATTATTGAGCAGGCCGTCGGGAATCAACCGGCTGCAAGCGAAGGTAGTATCGAACCTGGCTTGATTCGTTTTTTCGAGGAAGAAGTTGTTTCCGTCGTGGACGATATGGAGTCGATTGGGCTTCAACCCGTCATCGTAGTCTCATCGAGAAATCGTCTCACTCTTTCTCGTATCGCTAGGAAAGTTAGACCGCAGACCATTGTGCTTGGGATGAATGAGATGCCGACCGACTCTGATTTGACCTTTCATCGAATCATTTGCGGTAGGCAGGGGACCGCGACTTGAGCACCAATCCCAACCAAGGTCCAAAGCGCTTCGTAGCTGCGACCGCGACGGAAGCCTTATCGATGGTGAAGCAAGCCATTGGTCCGGACGCAATTCTTCTTTCGAACCGCGAGGTTGAGGGTGGTATTGAAATTATTGCGATGGCCCAGGAGCAATTCAAAGAGCTTGGGCCACGCGCAGGACAAGTTCGAACAATTGCATCGACCAAGAGGCTTACGCAGGATCGGCGCTCGACAGACAATTTTCCATCAGTCTCCGCAGCTGCCGATAGGGCACCCCGTCCAGAAGGGCTTCGACTTAAAACCGATAGCGCAATAAGGACCGCAAACCATAAACTCGTCATTGCGGACGTAGCACAGGGACCGATGCGAAATCTCGACGGATCTCCGGTCTTTGCTCCCGAAGTTGCGGCGGCGCATTTCAGATCGGAGACCGGATCGTCCGTGATCAAAGCTGCCCAACCCACTGGGGTGGGCAACGATGCTGGGCCGAAAGCACCAGATCAAGCACCACCCAGTCTGCCACATAGCAGCGGACTTAACGAATTGACCGAGAAATTGATGGGTCAAGTCAATGAAGTCAAAGAATTACTTCAGTCTCATCTCGCGGGAAACACCTGGAATCAGATGAAAGGGGTCTCCCCGGGCCGCGCGGAACTTCTCAAACGGCTACTGGTTGCAGGCTTCTCACCTGGACTGGCTACCTCGCTATTGGAAGAAGTCGGTGATGTTCAAGAAGGTGCGCCGCTGATTAAGACGCTTCGCCCTCCGCTCGCTAAACGAATTCGAACCATTGACCCAGTGACCCTATTTGACAACGGTGGCGTATTCGCATTTATCGGACCGACAGGGGTCGGGAAGACCACAACAGTCGCCAAGATCGCAGCTCGCTGTGTCATGCGATTTGGACGCAAGGCCGTATCCCTTCTGTCAACCGACACCTACCGAATCGGAGCGCTTGAGCAGCTTCGCGTATTTGGGAAGATCCTTGGCCTGCCGGTGACCGCGCTGCGCGACGCGGATGATCTTGCAGCGAGAATTCAAGAGCTCGAGCGATTCCATGTCGTTCTAATCGATACAGCAGGTATGGGTCAGCGCGATGTCAAAATGGTTGACCAGCTCAGGGTCTTGTCTGATGGCTACAAGTCGGCTCAAAGGCTGCTTGTAATGTCAGCAACAACGAGCTTGCAAACAATGCAAGACGTGATTCAGGCGCATTCTCAAGGGCAAAGCAACGGCATTAAGGCTGCAGTCATTACGAAGATCGATGAGGCCATGAGTCTAGCCCCATCCGTCGACTGCCTCGTAAGGCATAACCTTCCAATCCTTTTCATCGGAAATGGTCAACAAGTCCCGGAGGATTTGCACGTCGCCGATTCAAGCTATCTTGCCCATCGATCGCTGCAGCCCAGACTGGCAACCGCAGCGCTTGAACCCGAAGATCATATGATTCCAGCAATGATTGCTGATACCATTACATCGTGGGCAAAGAGGAAGTAACCATCTACCCGAATGACAACAATGACGGAACATCAAAGCCCAATCTCAGGTCTCGGACAAGCCGACCAAGCAGCAGGCCTTCGGCAGCTGTTCGGGGAGGGCTACGCCAGAGTCTGGTGCCTCGTCAGTTCACTCCCGGGTGATCCAACGGTTATGGTGGCATTGGGTGCAGCAAATGCATTAAGGCGAGCCGGCCAACGTGTACTTTTGGTGGACGAAGTACCGATGTCGAATCGAAGCTTGAGTGGTGGGACCCCCTTTCCAGTCCGCTATGACTTAGGACAGGTGTTTTCGGGTTTGATTCAGATTGAAAAAGTTGTGAAACCCGTAGGCGATCGACTGTGGTATTGCGTCGCAACGAAGTTACGTCGCGCCAAAGAAGACAAAAAGGCCAAGCTTCCAACGCTTGCCGAGCGCCTTCAACAGGCTGGGATCGACGTCGATGTGGTGATCGTGGCCAGTACCGATCCGCATCGTGGTACCCATCAGATGTTTGCCGATGACATGGAACACATCTTGCTGTCGGGTACCGGTGAAGCCGCGATCGAAAAGAGTCTGAAAATGGTCAGTGAACTCGCTGTACTTTTTGGCGGTGCGGCAATTCCTGTACTCGCTGTGGGGGGCCGCTCTCAGGAAGCCGGGGATGAGTCCTTTCACTTGTTGCAGCAGCAAGCCTTTGAATTGCTTGATCAGCCGCTGGATTATTTGGGCTGGGTGCGTGCGATGCAGTTCGCGTCAACACAAGGCGACGAAAGCGACGCCGTGATTCCGTCAAGCTTATACCGATTGATGGCAAACCGTATTTTTCCCGAGGGTGTTATCCAGGAAACCATGGACTCAGGCTTGCCCGCAAGCATTGGATCGTTTGAAGAATCAGATAGCCAAAGTACAGACTGAGCCGTAAGTTAAGCTGAACGATCAACCATGCGTCCGCGCAAATACGGGAACGACAATCTGTCGATCGAGACCCAGCTGAAGCAGTACGCACCGATGGTGCGGCGGATTGCCATGCAAGTGGCTTCGCGTTTGCCGAGAAACGTTCAACTCGACGACCTTGTTCAAGAGGGCATGATGGGTCTACTCGATGCGATCAATCGGTACGAACCAAAGCCTGGCGCATCGTTTGAGACTTACGCTAAGGCTCGAATTCGAGGCTCAATCTATGATTCGCTGCGCGAGGATGACGTGATTCCGCGCCATGTCAGAGATCGCCTCACCCAAATCGAGCGGGCGTCTGAAGAGTTGAGACAGAGCCTGGGTCGCCCTCCAGAGGACAACGAGATTGCGAGTCACCTTGGACTAAGCATTGAGGACTACTTCGCGATCCTCGACTCCGCAATGAGTATAACCGTCGTTGACGATGAGCTTCCCGACGTTGTCGACGAGAGTGCTGACCAAATGAAAGCGCTGCAACACAAACAGTTGGCAGCACGAATCGAAGAAAAACTAAAATTGCTTCCCGAAAGAGAGAGAATGGTGCTCGCCTTGCACTACCAACAGGATCTTAGTTTCCGCGAAGTTGCCTATGTGCTCGACTTGACACCGGGACGCATTTCCCAATTGCATACTCAGGCAATGATCCGACTTCGCGGAATGCTATCCAAGGAGCAACAGGAAGCTCGGAATCTTGATTGATTCGTGGTTGGCTACACCCGCCGAGATACGTGTTGCGGTGCGTCGTCGGCAACACTGAGGGTGGCTTGGTAGGTGGTTCTGTCTTGAGACGCAGCGATGAACGAACCAATGGCGTTGAATCGTGCAAGATTCATTTTAATCAGCGTGTTCGAAGCCTGCCTGTCTTTATCGCCCTGTTTGAGAAGCGATCTGATTTGATCCGAATTTGTTTTCTCGTATTCGCTAATCGTTTCGGCAATTCCATTCAAACCACCTGGAAAAGCATTGATTCGGGTCAGAACATCGGTGAGCGTATTCACTGCTGATTGCAGTGAGGACCAATCGGATTTGAGTAACGCTGCCTTTTGCAGCGCCATGGCGTCGACGAGATGCCGGACAAGCTCGACTGCATACTCCTTGGCAGTATCGTCTGGCACAGTCAAGCGGATCGTGTCGGTATTGCGCAGATGCTGTCCTAAGCGTCACTAAGACCGACGGCCCCTCACACTCGTTGCCTGCCGGGCTAATTCACTGGCGATAAAACCAAAGTCAATGTCAAACGTACCGTCTTTAATCTGCTGCTTGAGCGAATCGAGCCGATCGGTGTCCAAGCGCCCAGAATCCTGCGTTTCGTCGAACGCTGCGAGTTGACCAATTCTCGCCGCATCAACTGCAAGTTGCGCCGATGGTGCTGAAGATAATACTGGTTGACCCGCGGCTGCAGCCGACTTTGCCATAACCTCATGAATTGCCTTAGCGGATGACTGAGCGACCGCAACTTTTTTGGCTACGTCCTGTGCACTAGCGGTACCCGCCTTCAAAGCGTCCGTTCCTCGATGGTCAAAATGACCCAAGCTTCCAATTTTGACGTTCATAGCATCACCTAAGCCCTAATACTGTCTCTAATCACGCTTTAACTCAACCACGCCCCGCCTCGCCACGCGAGCGTTTAGGATTTGGCCGTTGGTCATTCGAACTTTGATCTGTTCGTCGATAGCACCAGATTCAACAGCCACCGCTTCTCCGGTGATTGAAAATCCCTGTCCAATGACCTCAACACGCACCCTTTCTCCACTTCTGATAACGGATGTTTGACGCAATGAATTTAGGGTGATGGGCATACCGCTGGTCAGTCCCTTTAAAAGCGTCTTTCCAACTACGATTGTTGCATCCTCGGTGACGTCCTCTGGTACGGTCAACCAGTCAGCCTCTGACATCGTCAAATCGTCTTCTGATACAACCGTACCCGCCGCTAGAGGCCTGGAAGAAACAAGGAAAGGCCGTCTGGCGAGAACGACAATCTGAATTGAACCGACCCAGCGGCTCGACTCGCATCGCAGTGCAACTGTGATTCGCCCAGCCGGCCTGGAAGAGTTTGGGAGGGTAGCCCGCGGACTCGAGCACTTTGGCAGTTGGTCAATTTTTGCATCAATCCATTCGACTGAAACCGTTTTTTGCTGAAGCTGCGGCTGATCCCTGACAGTCTTTTCGATTGCCGTACGCCAGTCACTTCCCATCTGACCGATCGCGCTCGAAGCCCCACAAAGCGGCAAGCACAAACACAGCACATGAATAGCCCTTCGCAGGCGGCTATGAGAGTTTCGAACGTCAACCATAAATGGGAATAAACCGACCCTGCGCAGTCAGGGCAATCCCCTTGTACTGATCTCGCCTCCAAAGTTCTCGGGGCAACTCATAACGCACCGCAACCTCCGGCGCACCAACATGATCAACATCGAACGTCTCAAGATGATCGCCTACGAGCAAGCGAATCTTGAACCCTTCAGACTGCTTGACTTGACTGATCACTTGCGCCCAGGAAAATGCAAATTCGCGCTGCCCCGTCCCGGCAGGAACAAGACGAATGAGTCGAACTGAGGCAGGTATCGTCAACTTTAAATTGCCAGCTGCCTGATCAAGCTCCACGCGTCCTCCCAACGCTTGAGCTCGTAGGCCAAGATGAGGCATATCCGGCGGCCTTTGTATCTCAATCGAGTTCACGAGTATGTGTCCCGATAGATTGAATTCGACAGCCCTGACATCCGACTTGATTGCCCCCAAAAAGTCATAGACCGCTTTCCCAATAGCGCTACCGAGCAACACTTGAGGGTCACTGCGAATTGCAATTGGCGATGGCACACAGTATCGTGCTTCGATGCGATCAATATGGTCAATTGCTTCCAGCATACCGAGGAATCCTTGCCTCCACGCCTCCGTACCCTGGAACGCTAGCGCCTTCCTGAAGGATGCATCAACGGACAATGAGCGCTTCGATGTGACCTCGAAAAGCACTGAAAAATCAGAAAGGGTGCCAGCCGGATCGAATGCGTCGCTGTGTAATGCTCGCTCAGTTTCAACGCTTCGCGCTGACGCTTGGACTTCCCTAATCGCTTCATCAGCGTTCGCGAAATCGTATTGCCTGCTTTCCTGATCCGATCCGAAACCAGTCCGAGCAAGGCTTGAAACGTGAACATCATCATCTGATGAGCTTATGCTGGGTGGCCTAGAACCTGAGACTTCTGGAAGGTTCGAAGCGGTGGCTAGAGAGCTCTCTAAGAAAGTTCCTGGCGACGATAGTTGTACTGCCGACTTGCCAAGAAGACTAGCCAATTGATCAACCGCGTTAAGCGCGGCAGTCGCGTTCCTGAGTAAATCCTCGTTTAATCTATGTTTGTTGTTCTGATCAGTCGCGACTTTGCCTTCGGTAGCATCCTGGAGACCAAGCGTTTCTTTGGTTGAGGTCGATTCTATAAATCTCGAACGAATCTGTTGAAGTGCAACCATTTGATCGGGCAGCGGATTACCGGACTTGAGGGCCGTGACGTACTCGATCACCACGTTAGCCAGATCTCTTGCTGTTCGCCGTGCCGTTACATCATCGAGTTCGTTTAAATGTCGTGTAAGAACCTCGACAACATCGCCATGCGCCTGGCTTCCGATCGACCACAAAAGCGAAGTGAGATATTCTGTGGTGGCGGTTAATCGCTCAAGCGAAAACTCGCCCTGGCCGAGCCCATATTGGAGAACTTCTTGAGCAGCCTGTTCCGCATCAATCAGGAAAAGATCATCGTTTCGTTCATCCACGATCGACAGCTCAACGGTTTTTAGGCTTCAAAATTTCGCGGGCGCACAAACGAGGCGGGTAACTCGGCAACCGCCCCTTCTTGGATGCCGCGGATCAGCGCTTCGCTTTGTCTTCGGAAGCGTTGTGCGTCCTCAAGTAGCATTTCCGTCCGCTCTCTGAGGGTATCAGCAGCAGCAGCCATTCGACGTGTTTCATCGAGCGACAAGGAAAGCCTTCTATCGATTGAGGCCGCTTGCGGCACCGCCATGAACTGACTAGCTTGCGCTGAAAGCCTATCCAACTGTTCACCAAATCGCTCCAATTCATCAAGGCTCGTGTCAGTGGCTTCACCGCTACTCGCTTGGATCGAAAGGTTCATCGCAATCGCCTGAAGCTCGCTAATCTGACGACGAAATACGTCGAATTCCGGTACAAACTTCGATTTGTCGCTCTCTGCTGCAAGCTGAAGTGACTGTGCAACAACGTCCAAGCGACCGGAGAGTGTCTCAGCAGCCGCCATAACCGCCCGAACATGCTGCTCAAGTTGTAGCGATTGCCGATCGAGAAGTGCGACGCGACGCTCTGCCATTGATCCTGATGCTATCCAGTAGCCTGAGGTAACAGCCTCAATGGCTTCGTCTCGGTCGTTGAATACGGGATTGTGTGCCATCGCAACCGCTAGCTTTGACACTTGTGCGTTTGTGACGCTGAGTAAATTCGAACCATCATCGCGCGCGGCCGCTTGACGAACAATCTCGGTGGCGATTTGCGATGCTATTGCCTTCTCATCGCCCTCATTGGCTTGAGACTGCTTTGGGTCTTTGGACCATGCAGCTACATCTGCCAACTGCTCCGGACCAATCACGCTTTGCGAATCGATCCCATCACGTTCACCGATTGATTGCGCGGGACTGATTTGGTGAGCACGAGCCCGATGGATCATACTCATGATCGTGCCTAGAAGTCCGCAAAAAACGCCTCCCCAAGTCATCAAGGTCGCGACAACAAGGAGTCCGCCCGATGACCGGCTTTGAAGAAGCAACCGTTCCGCACTGTCGATCTTTGCTGCCACTTGCTCAAGTTTCGAAATCGCGCGTAATCGTTGGTTCTGTAACTCTTCAAGCATGCGTCCATCCGCAAGCAGGCGATCAATCAGATCACCTCGCTCCGATGGCAACAAGGCGTAAACATCCCTCCACCCCTGAGATACTGTTTTTCGGCGCGCTTCAGTCGTTGCTGTAGCCAAGTGCTCACCGAGCGCCATTGTCGCCTGCTGTAAAGACGCCAGCGCATTTGATGCACTTCGAGCATTGCGAAGTGCTCCCGTAGCGCCAACATAATCATCAAGGAGGGCAGAAACCTTTTTAATCGCCGGTGCATCGGAATATTCGGGGGGTTTGATCGCCGTTTTGAGGTTGTATGCTCGTTCGACCTGTCCCGCACTCACTGACAGCCGCTCAAGACCTTGTTGCATGCTGACAATGGCCGAGAGTTCCTTAACGGGCAATACCAAATCGCCAATTCGACCTGCTTCAGACTGCGCCCTTGCCTTAACCTCAACCTCTTTGCTGCGCTCGATGAGGCCGCCAACAAAGCCTGGATCAAGAATCCGCGGCGCCTCCAATGTCTTTCTAAGTTGCTGCACAGACGAAGCGAGGTCGCCGAGTTCGACACGCTGTTGAAAACCTTGCTCAAGGTTCGATCTGAATTCGCGCTCATATCGCCCGCCAAGATACACGCAGACCACCATCGCGATCGACAGTAGTGTTAGTGGGGCATACCGGACAATGAACGGTGTGATTAAGCGAAGGTAGCCTTGGGTACGCTGTACAGGATCGGTCATCCGCGTGGCTCAACGAGGGCGTTTAGGCTTCGCCTGTGCAAGCGCTTGATTTGGTGCAAACGTGACTCCGAGACTGGCCCTCGCACGTCATCTGCAAGGCAACCTAGGCGCGTGAGCCCCAACTCGTCCTTGAGTATGAGAAGCCACTCTCCCTTTGCTACAGTGTGATCATGGTCAACAAAGAGTTTGCCTGGGTCTAACAACCATACGATCCACCCGGCGACTTGAGCATAGGCTCTGACCTCTCCGCGACCCTCCCACGCACTTGTTGTTGGGTTTGGAACAACCCGCTCGACGCCACCCATCTGCAGCGCGTAGTCTTTCCCATCAAAACTGGCGATCAAATACCGCTCACGGATATCAGGCGCTTGCACCGTCTCCAGTCCTTAAGGCATTGCCTGTCAGTGCTTGCCCATCAGTCGCGGCGGACGCAACAGGCTCCACGGAGGCTGGCGCATCAACGCCAACGGCCGCTGCGTTTGCCATCTCACCCTCAGCCGCTGTAAGGCTTTGCCCAGAACCAGCGGCGTCAGTCGCCCCAGAACTGGCTGTCGTGGCTTGCTCTTCGTTGGCAGCGGAGGCTTGCTCACCGATAGAAGCGGTCTGATCATTCGAGGGGGAAACAACCGCACGTTCGACGTTTTCGGAAGCAGCATCGGCCGCTTGATCGGCCGCTGAATCGCCAATGGCTGATGCAACAGGGGCGTGGTCAGCCGTACTGCCTGGTGCATGATCGACAAGCACATCGTGATCAGATTCAGCCTCGTCTTGT
>Ga0214923_10000916_pt1 | contig 43304 bp, 36 predicted proteins | sample LL1510_MetaG_FD_177993 | JGI IMG/M metagenome (GOLD analysis project Ga0214923, IMG submission 177993) | Freshwater microbial communities from Lake Lanier, Atlanta, Georgia, United States - LL-1510 | ecosystem: Environmental > Aquatic > Freshwater > Lake | place: USA: Georgia | collected... | reverse complement strand
TTGCTATGCTAGGACTAGAACAAACTAATTCATCTGGTAATAAGCCAAATTCCTTTATTTCACTTATCCGCCCATCTGAATCTCGGGTAGACAAACCATAACTATCTTGGCCGCGATGTTGTATATTCCGCATTCCTTGATTGATTACTACTGGTGGAATCTGTGGGTGTCCTAGCACAGCAAATATCCCGCATTCTGTTTTCATGTGTTTAATTCTGTCTTCCAAATATTCAATTCCTTTATTATTTCTCAATGTACTAACATTAAATTATAAACCCGTTAAAATGGATTAAACAGTCCCTAGCTATACTAATAAAAAATAAACACTAGCCAATGCAGTCAACACCATCAAATATTTCAGTTATTACACTAACTAATAACAAATCATATCTAATTGAATACAACCAGTTACCCGATATCCTAGCACTTAATTGTATCCTAGAATACCGCCACCAAAAAATCATTAGTGCGGTTTGCCAATTACTAGGCCAAGATTTGGTAACTGATTGTGCGGATGCCCACCAAAAATTCATAGCACCCTATACTAATTTTATTACGACCGATAGCACTACACTAATTGAAATTATTACTAAGTGCCGGCTTTTACCTGCAACATACGGAATTAAAATTATTAGAATAGAACATATTATTATTCCTATCCTAGCACAGGAACCAGAACCGGAATTCGATAGTCTAACTCATCGTATTTATTCATCCCTCCAGGAATACAAGCAACAAGCAACTCAACCGGTTCTGGATGTGCGACAGGATTTCCAGCCACTATCCGAGCAAGAATTGGCCCAACTACTAGGTCTCCTGAATAGTCATATCGATTTCCCGGTTGCCAAATTTGATGTGGAAGACTGGAAACAATGCAATAGCGAACATAGCCGGCATTGGTTCTTCCGGACTCAAATTCCATATCTAGGCAACAAATCCTTGTTTGACCTAGTAAAAAGTACTCTCACTGAAAATCCAAAAGCCCAACAAAATTCACTTGTCGCATTTAGTGATAATAGTAGTACGGTGAAATCATGTGTCATGGAACCCGCAAATTACTTAACCAGGACTGGCATCGGAGCGTCGGCAAAATGGCACCAATCCGTTGTTGCGTCAGGAATGAATCCATGTCTCACTGCCGAAACACATAATTTCCCTACCTATTATCACCCATTTGAAGGCGCTAATACCGGAATCGGAGGCAGAATCCGGGATAACCTAGCAGTAGGTTGTGGGTCTTTGTCATCAGGGAGTTGGTCGGGATATTCTATGTCGGACCTGAAAATGGTATTAGCAGCAAGTGACGGGGCAAGTAATTATGCCAATAAAGTCGGTGAACCACTTCTAGGCGGATACTTGCGTTGGCACCCTATGTTTGCTAAACCAATATTATATACAGCCGGTGTGGGGTGGATTTCGGATGATAGATTACTTACACCAGCAACTAAAGTCCAACCTGGTGACCTGGTAATTAAGGTCGGACCGCAAGCATTTAAGATAGGTCTAGGAGGTAGTCTTATGTCAAGTGTAGATAATCAAGCCACAGGACAGCAAGATGCTCTTACAGCAGTACAACGTGGCGATCCATATGAAGGAAACAAAGTCATTAGGTTTTGTGAATACCTAGCTACGCAACGTGGCACACCACTAATTCATAAGATACACGACCAAGGTGCTGGTGGTCTAGGCAATGTAGTTAAAGAATTAGTGGAACCCTATTCAGCACAGATAGACCTGTCCCGATTGCCTCATGCACCCGGGATGACAACACTTGAATGCTGGTTAAGTGAATATCAAGAGCAAATGTTATTTACTGCACCTGATAGTAGCCTAGATGAACTCGAGAGGCTTGCTGCTCGGGAAGGTTGTGGATTATATGTTCTAGGCCGGATTTTGCCGGACAAGGAAGAAGAACCGTGTATCCATTTAACTTGCGTTCATGGCGAACGATATGATTTCTACTACAAAAGATTAGCCGACCAACCTGAGTTGGCAAATCGGTTCAACCCAATTCTTGCCGAGTATCAGAAACCGCTAGTAGAAAACCGATTACTCTTTACTGGTACAGATACCCCAAATCCTGAAGGTGTGTTTGCAATTACTACGAAAGCCAGAACTTATGGCCTAGAACACATCCGCCCGCAACAGGATTTGAAACTCTGGCTGACTACTAAGATTGACCGGAGTGTAGGTGGGTGTGTTATCCAACAATCACATGTCGGTCCATACGGCTTACCTATGTCCGACTATGGTATCCTCGCCGCTAATCCTGATGGTTCAGGTGGGTGGCAAGTTAGTGCGCTAGGTGAAAATATTTGGGTCGGGCAAACTCCACTGGAATTCGCCAACAAGTGTATCGCCGAATTAGTGGGGAATTTGTCGGGGTCCGGTATTCAAGACCTTTCCCTAGTCAAATTAAGTGCGAATTGGATGTGGTATATTAAATCCCCAGAGTATTGTGATTTAATGATCCAAAGCGCTCAGGCACTGGTTGAAGGTTTACGAGCGCTAGATTTGTCAATTGATGGTGGTAAAGATAGTTTGAGTATGAGTATTGATATGCCGGATGGAGAACGTATAGTAAGTCCGCCAACTCTGGTTTTGGCCGGATATGCTAGTATACCATCTTGGACTCGTCGTGTGACACCTGTATTATCACATGCACTGGAATCGTTCATGTGGGCTCTTGACCTAATGCAATTATTAGGTCACTCAATGACTGGCGATGGACCTGATAAAGTTAATGCTGTGCTAGGATGGATATTTACTGGAGTCAGGGATGGTAGTATCCTAGCTATACACGATGGGGACTCCATTAGTGAAGTAGTTGAAGAAATGTGTTTGGTGAGCAAGCATGGGATTGCGTCCGAATTTGATTTGTCATCTGAATCCAAACATTGTCGATATAAGAATGATCCATTAGTAGTATATCGGGAGCATTGGTTGGTTTGGCAATCGGCAAAAGAACCACCACAAGACCTACTTGTTGCATCACATGGAGTTAAAAAAATAGGCCGGGTATTACCAAATTCTCGGGAAATCTATTCTTGTGATGGAGCTTGGATTACCCGATGTAATAACCTATTCCGCGACCGGATGCAAACAACTCTCCATCAGATGCCAATCCTTCAAAGTGCCAAATATTTGGATTACCGGCCATGGGAATACCGGTGGTCGGATGAAGTCCTAGCTAGGTTGCCGACAGCAGAAGAAGCCCGACAAATAGGATGTGGTCGTAAAGTTGCTATCATCCGGGATATGGGTAGTAATAGCCACCGTGAGATGGCCGCAGTATTTGTAGCTCTAGGTTGCCAAGATGTCCTAGACATTACTATTAATGATCTCATTGCCGATAATCTAGCATGCCAAAAACTTTTAGATTGCGACGGAATAGTATTTGTAGGGGGTTTTGCATATGGAGATGTACTAGGTTCCGGAAATGCCACCGCACAAGTAATCCGTACCCGGCCTGAACTCCTTTCAGTGATCCAACAAATATCACAGGACCCACATAAATTCATTCTAGGTGTATGTAATGGAGCACAAATCATCCTAGCACTAGGTCTGATGCCAACACCAGTTAAACTAGTTGCCAATCAGAGTGAGCGGTTTGAGTCATGGTTCTTACCGGTTGTGATGCCAGATGGGCAACAGCTAGGTATATGGTGTGCGCATGGTGAGGGGAAATTCGTATTCCCCACTGAAAATACCTTATCTGGAATAGAATTAGTCGGGAAATATACAAGTCCTGAATATCCCGCTAACCCGAACGGCAGTCAGTTAAATGCTATTGGCGTCCGGACTTCCAAAAACATAGAGGAATGGCAAGGTGCGGATATCATAGCTATTATGCCGCATCCGGAAAGGTCTGTATTCAAACATCAATGTGAATATATTCCGCCTGAATTCATTTCAGAATCACAACAATCACCATTTACACCTTGGATTGAATTCTTCGCTGATTTATTTAATAGTTGTTAGTCGAAACAGTCTTCTTGTTGACCTGTTGAGTTTAGCTCACCTGCTAACTCACGATATGTATCTACCATATCGCCAAATGACCTAGAATCAGCTTCCAAGTCAGCCAGTTCTAATTCTTTAAATTCTAAGAGACGTCTGAGATTAATAATTTCTTTCCGGACTCTTTCAGCCTCAGATTGTGAGTAGGCAACAGCCCATTGATACCAATCAGCTTGTTCCATGTAAGATTCCCTCAGTCGTTCGGGGGTCAAATCTTTTGCGGGAAATTTGGTATTGGGTCTCTCACGATGTGATGTTTGATTTATATCTTTACTGGGTAGTAGTTGAGTAGCACATCTAGGACACAACATATCTAATGTGATTTCTGATTGAATATCATTTTGTTTAGTTTCAGGTTTCTCCATTTTCAAAAGTACTTAGTGTAAGATAGGATGCAAATTATGATTTAAAAAACAATTTTTAATCTACCCTCCCACCCACAGAATTAATACTACCGTGTAGTATGGTCTTAAATATACCATACTAATCTCCACTAGTCAAGTACCGTCAAGTACATTATTTAAGGCCACCAGAATAGGTTGGTTTTAAATTAGGTACTTAACGGTACCATAAAAGTTCTAGGCAGTAAAAATTGTTTATTTTTTTATTGTTTTTTGATGACAACAATTAAATATTAAATACTTGATTGGTGTAACAGATAACTTTTAAAAAGCATTACTTAAAATGAACGAACAAGATTTGCAACAAAAACTGCATACACTAATTAATCATGTGATTTGTGGGAGGTGTCCTAGATGTTGTGAACGCCTGGAATTCATGAGTGGTAGGTTCACGTCTAGGCTACAAAACTTGGATATGATGACAAAATCATTACTACATATTCTACAAGATACCCAACAATTGGAGCAATTGCACAATACTATTACTGCATATTATGCACTAGACATTAAATTACGGAAAAAGATGCTTGACCTAGAAGATATACACCCAGAAGACCCCGATGCCAAAGTTGTAGATGAAATGGATAGATATACCAGCGTCCTGGAAAATAATATACCTATTTTACGATTGGTAGATGATAATATCCACATCGTGCATATGTTATCATATCTTATTGCTAATAATTGATTAACCTAGCACAGTAATCTTATAGCTAGGGCCGACAAAGTAATAATTTTTAGCTCCATAAAAAAATATTTTACCGTAAACATTGGGTCTTTATCCCAGTCTCTAGGACCTAGTGTTACACTTGAATTTGTGTCTACCTCGAGTTGTAGGTTTCTTATAATTCAATGTGAATGGTCAATGTGAATGGTCAATGTGAATGGTCAATGTGAATGGTCAATGTGAATGGTCAATGTGAATGGTCAATGTGAATGGTCAATGTGAATGGTCAATGTGAATAGTCAATGTGAACGGTACTGAAGAAACCAGTATCACGGCTGGCCTAAACTCACTTGTGATTTAAAAATACAAAACACAAAACAAAAACAAATAAAATAATTATTGCATCACACATATTCCACCCGAAGTTTCATATGTCCGTCCGACAACATTCTAATTAGAATTTTGGTAATATTACGTGTATCGTCTATACCGGAGTGATGCTGGCCATCCAATGTCATTTTTAGGGCCCTCAACATATTATACATTCCGCCTACGAATTTGCCATAACATGCTTCAAATTCTTTTTTGATATTTACATATTGTTTGTATGGATGATAAACAGGTAAAGTAGGGTATCTTGCTAATTCAAGAGGTAGCATAGTTTTAATATCCCAGCCTCCACATGTCACTATCTTAGGTGTTGTACCTGCTGGAGTATTTACACGTAACCATTTAGTATGTCTGGTGTAAACTTCAGGAAAAGTAGCAGCTCTATCAACTTGTGCCTGTGTTATTCCAGTAAGTTTTGTACAAAATTCGCTTAATTTGGGGTTAAGAACCGGCCGGCAGTATTCATGAAATTCACTTATTATGTCACAGGTATTAAGATATGTGTCATGGCAGATAAGTAAACTAGGAAATTCAATGATTTCGGTCTGTGATTTCATAGTCGGGTCCTGCCAACATGTCGCCTCAAAGTCTAGGACACAATACCAATTTTTCATTTTGATAGTTTATCGTTAGTATTGGTAAGTGAATACCCAATATGCCAAATACAAAAACGATTTTTAACAATTAGTCGTTGAAAACAAATACCGTTAAGTACCGTCAAGTACATTATTTAAGACACGGTGGCTTCGCCATCAACCGGGACCACCCTATTCGGGTGGCATTAAATAATGTACTTGACTAGTGGAGGTTAGTATGGTCTTAAATACCATACTAGGCACTCATAAGAATACTCGATAGAGTAAGCTTATAATAGAGTGTCTACGGTAATTATGTTAGTTATTATTTTATATTAAATTATATGATAGTATTATATTATAATAGTAAATATCATATCAAGATATTGCAAGCTAATAAACTCAGTACTAAAATGATGGAACCAATGGCACCACCAAAATCAATAATCGAACAACTTAATGCATTCTGTCAAGCAGATGTTAAAACGCAATGGACTGCAAAACGTCTCCACACTAGTCCTGAAGTATGTGGGTTTTCATATGTGGAAAATGCTGCTGGTGAATGGCTCATGATGCCAACTTTATGCCAGAATTGCCAACAAACTATGGAATTATTTATATCTGGTGATATAAGAACATCTAGGTCGGCACAAACAAATGAAGCATCTTTGAGCTCTAAAACTCATAATACACTAGTCCCATCACCCCTTACGCCACAACATACATATAACGAATACGAATATAATACTACACAGGATGAGTCCAGAGATTACCTATTATATACGACACGAAATAATAGTAATGATAATGGATTGGCATTTTATAGACCTAGCTTAGCTTCTAGTGGTTGTTGTCAAATATTATAATTTGAGCTATTTTTTCAATCCAAAAACAAAACAAAAAATTGTTACGATACCAACCACTGCCGCCTAGTACCGTCTAGTATGGTATTTAAGACCATACTAACCTCTACTAGTTAAGTACCTATTTGCCACCCGAATAGGGTGGTCTTAAATAAGGTACTTAACGGTATGATATTTGCAGGCGTTGTAGTAGTCGGTACCGTTCACATAGCCCATCCTAGTGGGTTCGAATTCAAGTGAAATACCAGGGCCTATGCACTAACTTACTTGACTAATGATTTATTAATAAAATAATTCAGTGGTATATTCAAATTATGTATTTCATCCTTAGATTTAACCATTTCATTTATTTTATTATATACAGCATTTACTAATATGATAACTGGTTGAAATTCACGTTGAATTGTTTGATAATTGTCATATGGTTTTTCTATATATTCTTTTATAGATTCATTGGCACCTATAGGATAAATTGTTTTATCACCTTCTAATATTTTATATTCTGTAAGTTTATTTTCATCCCGGGATTTTGTTAAATATTTCCCACCTAATTCAATCCACTCTATATCTTTACATTTTTTGTCTTTTAATAATCTAGTAGCATATCCTAACCATTCATTCATGAATTGCGTTTGTGGTTTGCTACCAAATACACCATTACAAATCCATCCCCATTCTGTCACAAAAAAACCATCATATTCTTCTAGTAAATTAAATAGCCGTGCCATGTCATCCATAACAAGAGTATCACTATCTAACCATATACCTCCGTATTTTGCCACACAATAAACCCTGACAAAATCAGCTTGATGTGCTGGTAATAATTCCTTAAAACAACTAGGCAAATCATCATCTTTCACATACTGGTTCAAGTTGTCGTGATTTATAAGATGGATTTTATATGCTTGTCCGTCATTAGAATGTTTATAAACTAAATCGCGCAATAATTCAATTAGGTGAGGTGTATTTCCTACCCAATACATAAATACATTCTTCTCACCTACTATTGCACCGATATTGTTATTAAATCCTTCAATGCCAAATAATTTTTTCAATTCATAATATAAATTAATTCTTAGTAATCTAAGTATTAAATATATTATTACAATACCAAGACAAAAAATATCATTTGACATTGTGTATTTCTATTTTATTTTTATTTTATTCACAATTTTTATTATTTATATTTAAGTTTTTTATGTTTGCACGTCCACAATGTCCTAGACTAGTAGAGGTTAGTATGGTCTTAAATACCATACTAGGCGGTAATAGAGTGGCTTCGGTAACCTGGTGTTTCACTTTTTACTGCCACCCCATTCTGCGCCGTGTGTTCGAATCATCCGGTTATACGCAGATTCGGCCTCTGCGAATGTATAAGGGCGGAGAAGTCCAGCGCCGCGTTCAAGCCGGGCTCCGCCATCAATCATATTATGGCAAACGATAATCATGACTTTTAAGATACTCAGTGTTGGTACCCAGTTTTGTTTCATCAAGAGTTCCGAGCAAATACTGCCGCCAATAGTAATATGTCCGGTGAGATGAACGAACCTAGGTGTGATGATTCTAATAAATGGAGGACTAAGTGGGTAGTCATCATGTAGAGTAATCTCGAAATTAATATACTCCACAGAACACGCAACCATATCTTGATAAAGTGGTGCTTGCGCCGAGAGTGCAACACCAGGGTCATTGTCAAAGAAACTCCGCATTGAAACTGATACCAACCACCTGTTAAAATTATCTTCATCAGGTAAATCAAATTTATAGTCTAGGCCACAATCGGGGGAATTTTGTTGCTCGAACATTTTCTGCATTTCTTTTTTTTTACGGACAATACCTTTACTGGATTTGAGTTGAGTTTCGGCTTGGGTTTGCCTAGCTGCACCATCAGAAATGAAATATTCGTTTAGGATTTTAACATCATTCTGGGATAAAGCAACTGACCCATTTGTGCGATGTGTTTTAAGGGAAGTAGCAGTTAATGGATTAATACGGATTATATATCGCAATGCTAGGACATCCGCTTTATCCACAACATAGATTTGAGAGGTCTTCTTATATTTTTTAACATCATTACATTCAACTTGGAAGACACCGACAATAACAGGCGCATTTGGGTCAATAGTTCGGTTGGCTGAATATCCTAGACTTAGTCCAATAGTATCACTCAGATATATACCAACACCATGTGCGGCACCATTAATGAGTAGCCCGGATTTAGTGCCATCATAAAGCCCGTTATAAAAGATACTATACCAATTTTGTAAAGCGCTCCCATGGAATAATGTTTTACCGGTTTGTGTCATAAGTGGGTCAAACCGTTTAGCTAGGCTGGTATCATTATATTCCACGCGGGAAATTTGGATATTCGAGCTTATACGACTACTAATATCAGCAGGTAATGCATAACTATCTAGCTTGAATTGAGTAAAATTCTGGATGGCACAAACAAGCATTTCATATGCTAGGCAATCCATTGAGTATAACTCTTCTTCACTTGGCATATTCATCGGATTAATACTAATAGCACCTGCGATACATACCCTAGCACTTGACAACATTGAATTAATAGCATCAATTGCCATGACTATTTCAGTAATTGAATGTTTGTGTTTGCTACCTAGAACCATCATTCCTGCATCACCACCGGTAGAAACTTGTGTTATACCAGTTATATAAGGGGGCCGGGGTTGGTAGATTTTATCAGCGCGGCCTTTTGCGATTTTCTCGGATTGAATAACATTCTTGAGTAGGAGCACTACTAGGTTATACGTGTCATAATTATTTATAAAAGTCCTGGTTAGCAAGTTGGAATCAGGATCAGGATGCCATATAAGTGGGTGATATTCCGCTGGATATATAGAACTAATTAATTGGCTTAGATTAACCTCTATTCCTTCAGCTTTATCTTTACCAGATGCTAACGCTGTGACAAGATTCTTAATAATATTAATTGTTCCAGGTTGCCAGCCATTGGTATCCAGTTTTTTCCATGATACCCAGTTATTAGCCGCAGCTGAACTTGGTGCTGCTATTCCTAAATCTTCCAATGTATAAGCTTGTGCTAGGTACCTAGATGCCATAAGTCTAATGGTGAATGATTGGAAATCCAGTTTGACAAGTATTTTACAGGTTTCAGATACACGCATCCTGAGTTCGCCTTTATCTGCAAAACTAAATAATGTTTCATCAAGTTGAATATTAAAATCGGCTCCTGTGAAATTCTGTTCGTAATACCAATTAATTAAAGAGTCCATTGCTAGGTTTTTTAAAAATTATAAGATTTGTCAAGAATTATTTAAAAATAAAAAAAACACATACCTAAAAAAACAATTTTTATTGTTTGACAATTTTATTTTACTGGGAGGGCATAATTACGGGCTGGGCTCCACCTGTTCCTGCGGAAGCGGTGTTTACACCTGTTCCTGCGGAAGCGATGTTTACACCTGTTCCTGCGAATTTATCACCAACGCCCGAGTAAGCAAATCCATGCCCGCTAGTAAGCATCATATCATTAACACAAACACTAGGAGCAAGCGTGTGGTCTAGGTATAGCCGACCTAGAATACGCCCGTATTTATCTTGTTCTTGGCATTGGATGAATACTCGCTTACCTAGCACCAAATTGCGGAGATAATCTCTAGCTGCTACGGCAGCAGACTTATTGCTTGCTGCGTTGGGGTCATCACGTTTTTGTTTTATTTCATGTGTATTATATCCGAGCATACGGACAGCGAATTTGTAAAATCCACCACCCATCGCGAAACACACTTTGCAAGTATCGCCATCATATACATCAACTACCTTACATTCTTTGACTTCATTGGCAAAATTGAATACCGGGCAATTATCAGCAGTGCAGTCATCTAGGGTAAGTGGTGCCGAGGGTGTAGTGGTAGTTGCTGTGCTAGGTTGTGTCTGAGACATATTGATTATTGATTTAGATTAAGTTTTAGTTATTAGGAATTTACTATGAATATACCGTTAAGTATCGTTAAGTACATTATTCATGGCAACCCGAATAGGGTGGCAAATAGGTATTAACTAGTAGAGGTTAGTATGGTCTTAAGTAACATACTAGGCGGTAAGACAAAAAATAATTTTAAGCCGGGTATTTGGCAACTTGTATTTTCTTTTCGTGGGACGAGCTAGGCTTGCTTCATAACTTCAATATAAATACCCTGACCAATCAAACCCAGAATAAATAGAATAAATGATACTACTAATACTTTTACGCAATTCTCATTCAGTTTTTCTGCCTTAAGACGCTGTGCATGGTCTTGGGCTTGTTCAACAGCATATTTTTCACTATATATAGCAATACATTGTGGGCAAAATAGCAATTCACCATCATCTGTATTCTTGTATGATTTACACTTAGGGCAATAGCGATGATAATCAGTATGGACGTTGCCATATTTGGGATGGCACAAATATTCGGTGTATGTATCCTTACCACAATTCTTACAGGGTGCGGCAACGTCAAAGTCAATACGGTGGGATTCCTGGCAACTCATCTTAATAGCTGTGCTAGGAAAGTAAAATAGTTGAATCTATATGAATATTGGTGTTTTGTTATAATCTGATAATCCACCAAACAAAAACGATTTTTATCGACTAATAAATATTCAAAACATAAAATATCAGATTATTTTCGATTGTTGGCTATCTTTGAGTTTTAGGAACCAATATTTTTGTCTGATACCGGCTTTTCAATATTAAACATTTCACCTAGAATATAAATTAGTATAACCAAGCAGCACAACTCTTTTTTGAAAATAAGCAACCTACACAAAAACATAAAACTTATTCATAGTAAAAATGTCAGATGTATCATCAAATAAATCCGGGAAATCTGGCAATAAAAGCATGGTGGCAGTTATTTCCTGCCCATATTGTTTTATTAATAAAGCAACTACGAAACACATTAAGGAACAAACTTGCCGACCTGCGAATAAACGGACTTATTGCCGGGCGTGTGAACTGACATTTGATAGCCGGAATGAACTTATGGCACATATGACTACTCGCGAACATATGTCCCGGATTATGTCCGCCACCGAACCCGATGTTGTAGTGAATATTATCCAACGCCCCCAACGCGAACAACAAGAACGCAAACAAGCCCTATCAGTAGATCCATATCTTACTGCCACAGAAGCACAAGCTATCGCCACAACACCTATAAGTAGTAAGCCCGGACAATTGGCATCTCAACCAGGCAACCAAGGTAAATTAACTATCAAATTCGGGGACGGACAAACTTACCGCAGCACAAATGGGTTGAACTCTACCATCGAAATTCAGCCGGCTAAACCGGGTCTTTCCGCCGAGGAAACCAAGGTTATTGGTTCACAAGAGAAAGCCAACCAACCTATTATTAAATCGGGATTCAGTTATGCAGAGCTGGTTAAACACGATGAAGCCTATCCGGAACCCACTGAACGGCAAACCAAAATAATTATGTGGCTAGGACAATGGCAATCCAGCGGGCCCGAAACTATGCGTGAAAAACTCAAACTTATCTTAGAAAAGATTCCCCTTACAGACGCTGATTTCTTGATGAGCCATATCCGGAATTCCCGGTTACTTACCCTCCCCTCAAAACAAGTTTACTGCGCTTATATTGATTCCTTAGTCCGGGTATTAACTACTGAACGCAATAGGGGGACAGAAGTATTTGCAGGTAAAGATATATTTGAATACGTGGTGAAGCTTACCAAGTAAATTGGATAAGCTAGACACTACCCCGTGGTGAAGCTTACCAAGTAAATTGGATAAGCTAGAAACTACCCCGTGGTGAAGCTTACCAAGTAAAAAAAAAAAGAACTTATCACTGCATTTCAAATTCTAGTTCAAATGAATATAATCATACCTAGCACGATGTTCTAGCATAGAGTTCATACAACAGATAAATGCACTTAAACAAAATAGCACTATTCCGCCTGCGCAAGAGGCATAATATAGCTGCAAATTTGGTAGGGCGGGAGGAGTATACCCCCCATCTAGGTCGGTATCACTTACACATTGAAACCAATCTGAATATTTTATGGTCTCGTTAGTATTATCGGTGATTTGCAGTGATTCTCGTCGGCTTACTGATTTACTAATCTCCGAAAACCACGTCGTTGTGTCATCACGAGTATTAAATGCATATGGTAGCCATGTTGTAATACCAGGGTATCTCAGTTTCACCACGACAACATTTAATTTGTTATCGGTGCTATTTGATGCAGGTGAAACAGGAACGGTCATATTTGCAAAAGCAGTTGCCCGATATGCACCACGGGATTTGCCGCCATATGTAAAATTACGCGCATCCGTGCAATTATATGTATCTAGGTCGCGATTATCAAGCAATTGTTTCAATGCAGGGTAAGGAATGATGAGCAATCCTGCGCCTAGAATGACTAGAATAATTACAATACATTTGTTACAAGTTGACACTGCCATTTGTAATAATAAGAATGATGTATTATAGGAATTATGTGTTATTGGGTTGAATAGTTATGAAAACTGTAGTAATAAAAAGAAAAACAATTTTTATTATTTTGTTTTTTAGTTTTGTTTTTTAGTTTTTGTGTTTTAGTTTTTGTTTTTTAGTTTTTGTTTTTTAGTTTTTGTTTTTTAGTTTTTGTTTTAGCTGCTTGGAATTCAAATTTACAAGCCTAGTAGATTATCATCCGCGAATGCTGGCGCGTAATGCGACTTATTTATATCATTAAAATTCGGAATGAATGTATTTTGTTTCAAATCATTTGATGCCATAAAATATTGTTCCCACATATATCTTTCAGTAATATTCCTGGTAACCGTTTCCCGGCGTGGGGCGGGTATTGCTTCTACTCTAGGTTGTGGCTGTTGTCGTTGCACTGGGGTTGGTCGTTCATAAATCCTCTCTCGAATAATTGTCCGGCACATCGGACAAGTAGTATTAATTGCCAACCATGCATCTAGGCAGGTTTTACAGAAATAGTGGTTACACTTGGTAGCACTGATATTATCTGGTTGTATCTTATCATAACAAATAGTACAGTCATATAAATCTTCAGGTAAGTTTATCCCATTAACTGCTGTGCTAGGACTGTTAGTGTTAGTTTGTGTATTAGTTTGCGCTTTAGTTTGCGCTTTAGGTAGCGCTTCAGTTGTATTATTTCCCATATTTGCTATAAAATGTATTACTTGAAATAAGTTTAAGCTAATTTGCTAACCAAAAAACAATGCATAAAAATTGTTTTATATTGCCATAAAAAACTCTGCAAGTACAATATATTATTAGAAACGCAAATAACTACATGGAAGTAATTACTAATTCGGCAGCAACTCCAGAATGGAATAGCCTAGCACCACTTTACCCGCGATATAACGCACTTTTTCCTGCTGTTAGCAATCCTGTAATCAAATACATTAATTCACTATCCAATCTTCAACAATGCAATTGGACTAATGAAATAACTTTTGCCAATGTCATGTGTCCGGAATGCGCAGAGTATATAGCACAGAATCCAGCCAAATTCCCGCAACTCCGCTGTGTTATCCTATCGGGGCATGATATTTGCTGTGATAAAGATTTGGTGGTTCCAGCCGGACTTTCACGACTCCCGTCACTTACTATGCTAGGAATAGAATATGGCCGTAGCTGTAAAATCAATGAACCATTACCTAATATCCTAGAAGTCCATTTTAATGAACTATCGAATAGCCTAGCACAGGAAGTTAGATCCGGTCAGGATGGTATAGTTTGGGTCAAACAATGGTTCCCTAATTGTCAAGCAATAGTGCAGCATTAGCCGAGGGCTAATGTTAACCGAAGAACCTATTTTTGAGAGTTTTATTTTTATTTAGCCAATTCATCACTGATAGTCAACCCTACTTTATTTAGTATCCCTGCACGAAACCAAGGGGCAATCCCGATCAGAATACCAGATAAGTCATGGCCCCAGTAAGCACAAGTCGCCCCTCGCCAATTACCACCCATCAACCGGAATATCCCCCTGCAAAAATCATCAACCGGGACCGCAAATGGGGTATCTTTCAGATATGGTGTATTCTCGGTGACGACCGCACCTGGAGTAATATTTAGAAAATCTATACCGGATTCCGCTTCATATTCATTTATTATACTATTTGCATGGTAATACCCAAAAGCATTAGTGGCTTCATATACTGACAAATATGGAACACTTATTTCACCGCTAGGGAGATATGCAGCCAATCCTACTAGGGGGTGTTGACATTGTGCGGTATTAAATATAATACATGACCGATATCTAGGCTCACCAGCTGGCTTGAGTGCCTGCATTTTTTGGCGTCGGATCATATGTTCTAGTGCTAGATTAGTTAATCGGATTTGTGGGTAAGTTCCAGTGATTAGACTAGCACGGATATCCTGGTCTGATTGCTGGTGACTCGGTCGGCTAGCTGTTCGTTGCCCGACATTATTTATTAATACGCTAATATCATATTTTCCGCCCCGGAATATCTTTTCGATTTCCGGCCACCATTCTGGTTCAGAGAGTGCTTGTGCGAAATCCCGTTCTACAACCCGGATTTGGCAGCTAGGATATTGTTGTTGTATCTGTTTTGCAGTATCATGTGTCCTAGCTGAACCAATGAGTATTAGGTTAAAACCGCGTTTCCCCATCCCGGTTGCTAGGACGCGGCCCTGGCCCCGGCTGGCCCCTGTAATCACACACCATGACCTCGTGCCATATATTTGTGATAAGTCTCTTTCCGGAACACATGATTTATAAACCAGTTTGGCAAGTAGCCAAATTATTGGACCGATGACATAAATAACGAGTATAGCTAAAATTATATACGTAAAACAATTTGTATGCTGCATTGAAGTGTGTATTATTATTTATAAATTGCTTGATGATGATTTAAATAACATGAAAAAATAAATTGCTAGTTTTTACCCCATTAAGAATGGTACCGCCTAGTATGGTATTTAAGACCATACTAACCTCTACTAGTCAAGCACCTATTTACAACCCGTTTAGGGTGGGCTTATAATAGAGTGTCTACGGTAATCACGAATTAGATTAGCATATTCAGCTTCTAGGCTATCAATTACAATTTCGACCTGTGAAAAATGCAGACTAGAGTAATTAGCAATTTCTTCAATACATTTTCCAACAAACCCATTAAGAGTACTTATGGGAATAGTGATAACAGGCTCAGTAGTGACTTTTTTGCGGTAGCCATTACTAATTATTTGCAAATCCAGGTCTGTATGGGTCCGCACTGAGTTAGCCTTATTAAATCGACCATTTGCGATACTGGCTTTGAAACAGAGGGTAAATGTAGTAATTTTTTGTTCTAGAGTATCATCGGGAAATTCCAGACTACGGTTATATAGTTCAACTAGATAATCTTGTAGCACTTGCATGCTAATTTCTCTGTCAACTCCTAGCTTATAGAATTCCCTTAGTTTAGCATCATCAAAATACTGCTGCAGCTCAACTGGGAGTTCGGAATAAGATGTAATTGTTTGTTTATTGATTGTATGCGTTGACATGATTTAGTTAGTTAGTAATATAGTTTGTATAATTCCGATAATCATAGTATAACTTAAAACGTTTTTTAATGCGGATTATAAATAGCAATAACACTAATATACGAAATCACGACTTAATATAAAACTAATGACCGCTAGGGCACTAACCATATCCCGCGCGAAACTATTCGCCAGCACCGAACAAATTTGGAATGGACTGTCATTCACGCAATGGGATGCCATTCATAACAAACTCCGGATGATTCAAGCGCAGGGTCTAGAATGTGCCCCGGTTTGCGCCGAACTAGTCCCACGGCAATTTCCGGTTATCCTGAAGCCTATTATTAGTTTGGCCGGGACGCGGCAAAAATACCGGGTATGTATGAATTCCCTAGACTATGAAAAATTGGTAGCGGGTTCGGAATACACTGGATGGTTCTGGATGCCTTATCTGGACGTGGAAGACCACCAGCGATGTATTGAATTACTCGTACATAATGGTCGGCCTGTGTTTGGATATTCGCTAGAGTACCATTCTAATACGGATATCCCCGGTGCACTCACTCATATTTCATTGAATACTATTTTCCGGCCCATTGCGAATAATATCCCGGGTTGGTCGGATATCCTAGCACCGGCACTTAAAGATTATACTGGCCCGTTGAGTTTATATTACATCGGGTCATATATCATTTCGGCTTCGGCTAGGTGGACGATTTGGTCGGAATATATATGGCAATCCCCTGACACCAATGTTTCTGCTGAAAATAATTTATCTACGATTTTGGACCAGATTATCCGGGTACTAGGTGTTTATACATCGAATCCCGACCAGGATTCTAGCAGTGTATGTCATGATTTACTCCGGCAAGGTTTGGGTACTCGTGTCGTTGGCTTGGTGCCACTCTACTTGAAATCTGCTAGCGTCCAAGAATTGGCTAAAGGGCATTGGCAGGTTATTAGCCGCAAACTTGGTTGTGCTTTGAATTGGATGACACAATCTGGTGGCGATGATGAATTCATGCCTTTCGCCGGAGTAGTAGTTACTAATTCTGTAGAACAACTCAAAAAAGTAAATAAGTATAAGCAAATTAGTCAATTAGCAGCACCAGAACAACAAATCCCGGTTGTTTATTAGTGTTGATTTCCGTTTATTGGTGATGCGGTTGGCTGATTTGTTTTTGTAGTTTATTATTTATGATTTGTTATACATATATTGTAAGATATTATAATTTTGCATTAGTTTTATACAAAGTTGGTTTTATTGGTTTTTGTTACTGGTGAACTTTTACATTTGAATTGTGTTATTTCCAATTTGTTTTACATGTTTTGTGACAATATTTTCCTGATTTTTCCAGGTTTTTTAGATTCGAGGTCATCCATGGGTAAAAGTCTCGGAAAATATGATATATCGGTAAAAATAAAATAGCCACGGAATCTTCGGAAACGGCCATGAAATACATGGATTTGGATTTTTGGTTTTTCCGAGACTTTTTGACTTTTTTGGTTTGAATCAAAACGACACTTTTTTTTGGACCCGTTTGAGCGGAAAGTTAAACATTTTTCATTGGACTTCGATTTTTTTAAGGGGGTGGGGGGAGGGGGTTCACAATTCACAATTTGACATTTTTGATGTTATTTATCACTTATTTTGGTCCAAACTACATACAAATATTGTGTAGAATTTCATTTAGGCAAATTAGTATCTTAGCTTCGGTTTGTTTGATTTTAGAGTGTAGTTTTGTTTCACAATTTATATACACGCAATGTGTATGAGTTAAATAGTATTACTTATGACTTGAATTTGGTCGAGAAAATAATTTAAAAAAACTATCATCTGATAATGTAATACGTACGGGTTTATTTTTGTAAAAATAAAATAAATAATATTATTAAATGTTTAGTTGCAAAAACTGTGGATTGAATACCGAGTCAGCGGGAAATCTTAAAGGGATTCGCAAGTTCCAACCGGATTGAATTACTATTTAGTGTACGGATATTGGATGAGTGTATTGATATACCTAGATGTGATTCTATCTATATAACTTATCCTAGCAAATCAAAAATACGGACAATTCAACGGTTGATGAGATGTACTAGGACTGTGCGGGATAACCGATTCAAAGTTGGTAACTTATTCTTGTGGTGTTCAGAATATGAGTCTATTCTAGAAACACTAGGTGGTATAAAGGAAATTGACGCCGGATTCGCCGATAAAGTAATAGTTAATCAGGTTAGCCAATTTACTACTCGCGGAGTTGGAAAACCTACTACTGTAAGTGACGACATTGCTGAATGCCGGAAATTAGTAATTGGTGCTAAGGAATTCAGATTGGTATCATGGAATGATAAACTTGAACTCGTGAAAACTTATTTGGATACGAATAAGAAGAGGCCAAGTCAAGAAAGTAAAGACACGAAAACAAAAACTCTAGGAACATGGGTTTCGACACAAACACAATATTATTCTAAAAAGGCATATATTATGTCAGAGCCCGCCATTTATGCAAAGTGGAATGACTTCATAACTAGTCTGCAATATTCTGCATATTTTATGGATAATAATACTGTTTGGTATAATAGATTATCGGAGCTGAAAACTTATTTAGATGAGAATAAGAAAAGGCCGAGTTCAAAGAATAAAGACCCAAAAACGAAGACTCTTTGTAGCTGGTGTCAAAATCAAATTACAAATTATAGTAAGAAAAAAGATATTATGTCTGACCCGACCATTTATTCGGCCTGGACTAAGTTTATTGCACACAATAAATATTCAGAATATTTCTTGAATAATAATACTGCGTGGAATAATACTTTATCGGAGCTGAAAACTTATTTAGATGAGAATAAGAAGAGGCCGCTACAAAAAGATAAATATCCTGCAGTAAAAAGACTTGGTTTATGGTGTGCTAACCAAATCGCTAAGTATAGTAAGAAAACACATATTATGTCTGACCCGACCGTTTATTCGGCCTGGACTAAGTTTATTACACACCCTGTGTATTCAGACTATTTCTTGGATAATTTTACTATTTGGAATAATAGTTTATCAGAGTTAAAAGTGTATTTGGATACAAATAAGAAGAGGCCTAGTCAAATAGATAAAAACACGAAGATTAAGAGACTTGGGTTATGGTGTAGCACTCAAATTAAAAATTACGCTAAAAAAACAAAAATTATGTCTGACCCCGGAATTTATTCGGCTTGGACCACATTTGTTACACATCCGGATTACAAACAATATTTTGAATAAATATCAAACTAGTCCAACCTAGCAATCAATTCAGTTTTATCTAATTTTATACTATGCACTTTAGCACTGTGTAATTTGACATCTATAGTTTTATAATTTCTATATTCATAATATTGCGTATATGGGTCAAATGGTTTTTGGGTCATATCTAGTGCTGAAACCGGAATCTTGACATTTTCAATCATCAAATAAGCAAATTCGCCATCTAGGGCATATGGGTAAGGAACATCACTGTTTCCGACCGGACTAATATATTTGGTAATCGGTGTCTTACCACTAGTATTAAATGTAAATACCGACTCACCGATATATAAATATTTGCCACGGGATATTTCAGCGAGAATAGAATTACCAATCCATTTTTTAACATTTTCAGGTTTATTTTTATACAAATTATCCGGGTCGGTTCCTAGTATTACTCGCAATACTTCAAATCCTAGCACAAATTCATAATACCTAGCATTTTCAAACTTGTCAGGAGCATTCCAATCCGGGTAAATACATTTATAGATATCAATATGTTTACCGGCTTTTGACACGATAACTTTGAATGGCTGGCCACCATTATCGTGGGTGTAATAAGTATTATTTTTTGGTGCGCCACGTGTTTCATCGCTATGAGTTGTTAGTATCCATTTAAAAACTCCGCGTTTATCAGGTTTGGATATATAGATGCGACCATCGTTACCTTCTTTAATCATATTACGACAATCATCCGCATGACAAGATGGTGCAGGGCGTTTAGAATACTTTTCCGATGGGTCAGGCTTACATTTGCTGCAAATTTGTAATTCCTTTGCTGGCTTTAAAGTTTTGGAAGTGCTAGATTTCTGGACGGTTTTCCGGGCAGATTTCCGGTTACTTTTTAATGTCTTCATTTTTCCCGATTAATAATTTGTATATTTATTATATTACCTGGAATTATCTTAATTGTTACTACTGCTTGGTACTGCTTGGTATTTCGATAACCCTCCTCTGAAAACACCTAGAACCCAAACCAGAATACACAGATAGTTTATCATCATACCCAACTACTAATTGGATTTTCATAGATTCGGTGTATTCCATTTCACCGGAAAGTGGATTAACCTGCATCGACGAATCATTATTGAATTCAATACGACATAATTCAGGGACCAAACAAAGTCGCAAATGAGTGCTTTTTGATTCAGCCGGGACAGAAAATATAAATCTAGGTACACATTTATCATCGGTCGTGCAGCAATTACTAGCCGCACAAGAATAGTAATATAAATCAAACACTGACTCATAACTAACCGGATTAATAGATGATGCGACCAAGAAATACTCGGTGGATAGCCAATAGACATAACGACGGCCATCCCGCCGAGCCCGGGAAATTTCATTTTTGGTATCCTGACAAGGGGTATGACATAACTTGTGCCACAATCGTTGTTGTTGTTGTTGTTGTGCTAGGTCATCTGATTTCCAGCAGTAATAAAATTGTAATATATCCCCAATAAATTCAATTCGAACACCACTGGATGAATCAGGGTTCCAATATATTTCTTGTCTAGGCATTAGGATTTATTAGCAGTTTTAAGCAAATTATTAGATACTAGTCCTAGCACAGCTTTAAATATTATTTGTCTGCGATTAGTAAAATTGTTTATAAAAACTAGGTTATAAAACCAAAAAAATTCGAAATAAAGAAAAAACAAAATCCAAAATAAATCTGGTAAATGCTTGAATTAATCAAAAAAACAGATATCCCTAAGGAATTATGGGACCCATTATTACGTGCTCCGGAATGGGCTTTTTTATTCCCTTGCCTATTACTCAGGATTTCAATGGGGCTCGTTCTCCTACTCTCACAAAATCATATCGCACACCGTGCTATACTAGGTCTACTAGTATTCACCTGGATAGCTCTAGGTCTTAAATTCCTGAAATTAGGCTTACATGTTTGGAAGGACTATGTCAAGTTCCTAATACTTATAGGTATTGTAATTATTCTACTGGGTTTGAGCTGGTCCAAACATGTGGATTGGTTAGTTAAACCAGCAGGCATCCTTGTTATCCTAGATGCGGTGCTTGGTTGGCAAGCCCGGTTTCTAACAAGTAATTTCAATTATGTCCTATCAAAATGTGGGCTTTGAATGAAACTACCGTAGACACTCTATTATAAGCCCACCCTCCGGGTTGGGCTTATGAGTGGCTAGGACCTGGTGTCTCACTTGAATTGGAGCCCACCACTGGTGGGCTTATAATTCAATGTGGACGGTACACAAAAACTTACAAAAAAAAAGAAAAAATATAAATCAATGCGAAATCATAACGATTAATAATCGCTGTTAAGCGGTGTTGCTTGTCATACGTTCAGCTTCGGTGAATTCCATAGAGGCAACGTCACCAGTTGCCTTCTGGCGATAGATAGCCTGGCTAACTGACCGGAATGCATTAGGTGTGGCCTTCGAATTCTGGGCGTAGTTAAGACAATTAGATTCGCCGACGCCGATACTAGCACCGGCTTTGAATGCATCTTGGTTGGCACCGAGATACACGAACTTCCAATTTTCTTTTCCAGTTTTGCGCTTAATAAGTTCTTGGCTTTGCGATTGGGTGTAAGTCCGGCTGGCATTTTCTTCACCATCAGTGATAATAATGCAGTAGACGTCTGCAGGTGGTTGTCCGAGCGACCGAAGAACAGCTAGGGCACTTTCAGTTTGTTGAATACCGAAATGGATAGCATCGTGAAGTGCAGTATTCCCACGCGGCGAGTACTCGAATGCCAGTTCATCAGTAATTTTACCCGTCCACCTTAGTGTGGGTTGATGATTAAAAGTAGTAAGTTGTACTTGGCTTTCAGGGGCGCTAATTTTACGTTGGTCGGCTTGAAATTGTTTCAGACTACCTAGAGTATCGGCGGTGTGTTGATGCATGCTCCCGGATTCATCAAGAATAATACAGTAGAAACTGCTGGTCTTCTGGTTTTCCATAGAAGGTGTATTACTAGTAGTGGTGGATGCCATTTTGTTTTAAATTAGTTGTTATTGTATGAATAATTCGAATTTGTTAATAAACTTCCAACTTAGTACAACCAAAAACAATTTTTCAAAAATCAAACCCAAAATAAGCTTGAAAATAGAAAAAAGAAAAAAGAAAATAGAACAAAGAACAAAGAAAAAAAGATTTAGGACTTTTCTCGGTAAAAGCTACAAACCGGAGGGTTTTAATCTCAGTTAACGTGCGTTCCCACAATACACGGTCAGCTTCTGGGCCTGACACCCACTATTGATACATGGTGGATTCCAAATCGTTTTTTGTAATTAAGTGATATTTATGCCAAAAAAACACAAAAAATTGTTTTATATATGAATTTAGCGATTATATCATATAATACTTTTCCAATACAAAATACAAAATCCAGCATAAAATGCAATCTAATTTAATTTCTCGGGAATTCGCAAACAAGATTAAGACAGCCAGTATTCAAATCCGGCTTGGTGAAAACCCAGCATCTAATCTTATCGAAGAATACTATCTGGTAATCCATGAGCCAACTGGCGCTAACCGACAGGAACTGAAATTTAGGGGACGTCGAATTGATGAATTCGGGTTGGCGGACCCGACTAAGAGGTCATTTGTCAGATGGATTGATGAACGCTATTTCATTATTAGCACCGGTTCTAGGTTTGGTACTGACCCAATTGAATGCAAAGATGCAGATATTAATTGGGACCCAGCACTGGAAATTAAACATGATATCTATCGTATCCCTGAAAAATACTTAGCCTTCCCCATCAAAGAACCGGAACACCTAACTAGTATCCCTGATTTGTATGATGGTGAAAGTTACCGCCCATTTGAAACAACCCCAGTCCTAGACCCGCAGTGTTGTAGGATTCACGGATACTGGGTCGATACCGGCGACAAACCTATTAACCGCAAGCTACAAGACCAACTCCATGCGACATATTCAATTAAAGGTGAGCCACATAGTAATATGTGTAAAGAATACAAATTCGCACCTGAAGACCCAGAAAATCCGGTTTATAAGGATATGGAGGAACTCGAGAAACTCCATCCGGGTAAGGAGATGATTTGGCCGCTCGATGCTGAAACCAAAATCCAGAATTATCTGACACCCAAGTCCCGGCCCTATTACGAGGCCATGACAGCACTAGTCACGAATTTACTAGCGGCGGCCAATCTACACGGCTTTATCTTTGGTGGGTATGTGCTTGGACTCCTAGAGCATCATGCCGCATATCAATCTGACCCTAGCACCGCAGAATACCGGCCACCTAATGATGTTGATATCTGGATGTCGGGTAAGGCAAATCCGGCTGAGTCGGTGTTTTCCCGAAATGGCCTTGAATGGTATGTTATGCCGAGTATTACCAGCTATCTACAGGTAAGTGGGCGGAAATATCAGCATCTCCACGACCGTGAAAACGACCATACAACCCGATATGGTGTTGCTAAACTACTGATTGATGAGACTTACCGGTTTGACCTAGTATGCAATATTAATAATGGTTGTAAGTTTGATAGCCTAGCTGACTTTTCAGTAACCAACCTATACTATAAGGTCGGTGGGGATGGCGAACTCAAACTCCGGACTGCTTGTGGTGGCTTCACTTTAGAACAAGTACTAGGACACATTCGCACCCGAGAACTCTACCCAATCATTGAATTCCAGAGACTATTCAAATTCGTAGGAGACCAACACGAATATGATTGGTACCAGACTAAGTTCCAAACCCGCGAACAAAAGATGCGCGACCGTGGATATACTTATCCTGAAGGAGTAGTTCCGCTTACCGTTCAATATGTTCCAGCGATGGCTGATTGCCTAGCTGAGATTAGGGAGCGTGAAGTGGCTTGTGAAACCGCCAGTAAGCAAAAGGCGACAAATTAAATAACAACACTATTTCAACAGAAAAATTGTTTTCAAATAGTTATTGGTTTATTTTTAATTACTTTACTTATTCGCATTCGCAAAGATGACTACACCTATCCGGGAATTACTACTTAAGATTAGTGAAGATAATGATTATGTGCTGACATTTCAAGCGACCCAAGAAGTCCGGGATATAGCTGCTGAACTGAAGCGAGTTTGGGATATCCAAAAACCTAATGCAAAAGATGCAAGTGTTCCAGGCGCTGTCCTAGAACCACTGCTAGGATACTTTACAGCATTTATTACCGACCTTGATAAAGATATTAGTAGGGAGGCAGCGAATGACGAAGAGCAACTTTGGTATTTAGAAGATATTAAAAATGCTGCTGTGAAGTCTAGGGACAGAATAGTGGAATGGCAACTTGAAACAATAAAAAATATTTAGCCAAATTTGGCATTTGAAGTTTCTTTTTTCTGATTTTAAGTTTTTCTGGCAAACGAAACAATTCTCTACCACTCCTCATCACCATCCGACCAATTGTCAGGGTCTGTTGACCGATGAGCAACGGCGGCATCACACTCATCACGTGAGCCATGGCAATCCCAATGGACGGTAGAGCTAGGTAGGGCAGCGCCACATCCGAAGCAAAGTGCCTGATGGCAATGGCAACGGACAACATCACATCCACTGTCACGAGTAAGACTGGCACCACACTCTGTGTTGGGGCAAGTGGTCACCTTGATATGCTCCTCCTTAGGCCGGTGCTGGCCGCACAACTTGACAAGTGTATCCTCAGTAGCGCCACATGTGAGTGCCTCACAATAGTAAGACGTTGTGCAATCCGGGATACGGCATCGGAGCAAGACTGTGTGCTCATTACCGATGAGCTCAGGACTCTGGAGAGCAACAAGAAGTGCTGGGTCGCGGAGTGGCAGTGTTGCCTGACAAGCAGGGCAACGGCACATAGCCATATTAACCGGCTCACCTGGAATAGGCTGATAGCCGACCATGACATCATGACAGGCGTGGCACAAATCGTGAGTGCATGCCAGCTTTACCATATGCCGGTTAGCCAAAGTGTCAAGGCAGCACAAACAAGTACTAGTAGTTCCGACCTGCAGATGTGCGAGAGGCGGTGGAACCATTGCCTTGGTAAAATCCGAGCGGACAAGGGCAATCAAATCTGCTGGGATGCCATCAGGCATTTGCTGGATGGCAGCTGGGTTCCTTGCCTTGGCAACAACCAAGTCGGCAGCATTCAAGTTGTTGCCACGAGTGTAAATCTTGTTAGCCTCTGGTGTGAGTGCGGCCATATCTGTAATGATGGCAACTGCCTCGGCACGTGTAAGCGGTCGTGAGATAGGCGTGTAACCACCAATCTGGTAATCCTTTGGCTTCCTGCCAGTAGTGGTAATCAGCTCGGAAATCTTGGCAATGGCGGCGCGCATGTTAGTGTCATAGAGCTCAGTGACACGAGTAATCGGCTCCGATGGCACAGGGAACTCGGCCAAACGCCCCTTCTCAGGGGTCTGGTTAGTGTTCATCAACATCTCAGGGCCGAGAAGCCCACTTGCGCCATCTTGATGCATCTGGTGAAGCCACTGATTGAACTGTGTGAGAACGAACTCACGCTGACTGCTAGGAATACCACTCAGGTCAAACAAGGGAATGAGATTGCCTAGACCAAGGGTGACGGTATCACTGTCAATCAGTCGGTCAAGATACCTAAGATGCCACCTAGTCTCGCCGACTGAGGTCAGGGTATAACCCAAACTAGGCAAATTGGGCTGTGGGTCCTTGGCGAAGGGCTTGAACGCACAAATGATGTATGCGGACCAATGCAAATACTTGCCTGGAAAGAGTCCAAAGCTGTACTTGCCACTAACCTGATACTGTGCATCAGTTGTTGCCTGCAAGAGGAATCGGTTGATGGTATAAGCACGGGCGGCACCTAGCACCTCATGATATGCTGCGACTGCGACAACATGATCGGGCGCAGTATTAGTAATGCCATCACCCTGACGGTTGCTGAAATCGACACCGGGCATCAAGCGATCACCAAAGTGTGTGAAAGCCCGGGAGAGCAATCCACAAACAGCAGGATGTATGATTCGAGTATGACTATCCTCATCCCAGTTGTAAGCGCCGGTAATGTGGTCCTTGCTAATCCCGATATTAATCAGGGTAACAAAGAGGTTGTCAAAGAGTGCGCGCTCAATCTGTGCGTGGAGAAGCCCACTAACTGCTGTGTCGGTGAAAAGCATCCCGAGTGCGGCGACATAAAGCATGACACCATTGACGAACAAGTCCTCTCCGAACTGACAGAACATAAGCCGGAGCGCATCTAGGCACTCTGCCTGTGTTGCCTTCTTGTGATTGAGAATCGGCATACCGATGACATCACCAGGTCGAACGTCCTTGACCGGAATTAGGTTGTGCTGAGCGGTCTTGACAAGTGTCTGAGCCAATCGGATGAGTGATCCGAAGTTCATCTCCTTCAATGCCGTGCGTACATCACTCGGATTAATAGAACCATCGGCGCACTTCTGGAACCCAATGATGAGTCCACGGTCCTGAAGACCATGAAGTCGGGCAGTAAGGGCATCCTTGGCAGCTGCTGCACGTGATGAATCCAAAAGCTGCTGCAGTACCTTGCGATTCTCAGGGGTGGTGGTCTTCGCTGTAAGAAAGCGGTTCATCCACTCATTCATCTCCTTACCATAAAGGCTCTGATTGCAAAGAGTGCGATACAAGAGTCCATAAATTGGATGGCTGTTGAGAAGTGCAGGATTGATTCCGGCATTCTGCTGGATGAGCGCCAGCAACTCATCTGCAGCGGGCTTGTTTGCCAGGAGAACCTGGATGAGTGACTGTATAGTAAGCTTCTCGTGCATCGACCAATCACCAACCCGGACCCAACCGGCCGGCAACTTTACAGTTCTGACCTTGCCAACAGCCGTAATAATGGTATTATCAACGGCGGTCAGTGAGTGCCGGTTGGCAAGTCGGTGGCACTGGATGGGGATGACATTGCGTGTCTGAGCGCAAATCTGGGTCAGCTCCGTTGTAAGTGTAGCCATAGTTCGCTCACTGGTATGAGGAGAGAACAAGATTGTCAGTTGCTTACAACGATCGAGAATCCCAGCTGTTGCCGCATCATGAATGATTTGGATAAATTGGGAATCGCTGAAATCGCCATCACCCAGGAACACCAGAGTGTATGGCCTGGTTAGGCGCCCAACAATCTGTGTAAAGAACTTACTGATGAAGTAGGTGTAAGTAGCCCATCGGCAATTACTGTATGTAGGATGATACCTAGAAGCTGCGAATTGCTGGAACTCATGACTCTGGTTGGAACCAAACGGAATGATGCTAGTTTCTGGGTTGCCAGTCATAATTACTTGGGTGATTAGCTTCATCAGTCTGGTACACTCTGAATTACTAGCAGAATGGTCGAAAAGGCAATAGACTGGGCTATATGTAAAATCCGGGGTAACCAGTGCGCTAGGCTGGAACTCCCGGATGTGCTTAAAAAACTCCAGTGGATTCGAGTTAGGGTCAGCATCTGCAGGAGTAGTGCTTGGCATAGCAAAGCCGGCAACCTGCTTAGTGAAATTGAAACCAGTAAATACGGTATTAGAAGCCATTTTTCGATGGTTGACTTAGTTTTACAGAAATTGAAGTGATTTATAATAGATATTGCTACAAAAAATAAAAACAATTTTAAGTTAAAACGAGTTGTTTTTGTTAATAATTGGGATGGTGGCATACTTTATGTGATTAGCCGTTTAATCGTAACCCGCTTAATATATTAATCGTCATCTTCCATGCCTTTCCAACTATTAAGAGCACCTTTATCTAGTACAAATTTGGATTCTTTTTTTATCTTGTCAAAACTGAGTGGTTCCCGGGGCAGCCAAGTTTTGAGTTTAGCAAATATGAATAATCCTTTAGGGAATAAAGCAGATTCTATAATCTCTTCTTCACTTTTAATTCCGCTGTTCTTGAGTGTTTTCAGTAGTTTACCTATTTGTGCGGTTTCCCCCATACGCCAAGCAGAATTTATATTCCGGTGTTCAACACTAGTTACTTCGAATTCTAGGTTGCGTGGCAGGGTTATTTCACTCAAGTCCCAAACAAGACTAATATTACTTAGAAAAGTGGTATATGATTCATCACCACGATGTTTTCCACCCGGCATATATAGGAATGGGATATCTTTTAATCCGGATAGTACGAATACACAATCACCCTCTGAAAAGTTCTCGGACACTTTACGGTCTAGGGTTGTAGATATAAAATTCTTGAATGTATATGTATCCCCTGGTTTGAGCTTAGTAATAGCTGTGCCGACTTCACTCATCCCTCGGAATACAACTTCATCACCAGTGAGTTTAGGGCAATCAGGTCGGTCATATACGGAATCTAAATGATTTAGTAAATCAACACGTTTACCGTAACTTTGGTCTATATATTTGTCGAAATTTACTGCGGATGGTAATTCTAGTTCATAAATAGCTTCCATCTTTTCTTTACCTAGAATATCCATGTAAAACATGGTATCCATAAATTTGCGGAATGGAAATGGTAATTCACGTTTTTCACTTTTCTTAGTATTCGAATAATTTGCTAATAACATAGATTGAAAGTATGAACCAGGTCCCTTATAGTATTTGAGCGCAGCAATTTGCATCGGTTCCAATTTCTTATAGAAAGCTATTAGTTTGGGGACCATTTTAATAACACGGTGTGCGCGATTAACGTCGTGTGCCCTTAGTGCTTTAAGTGTAATATCCCGGCGGGATGGCGCTTTTTCAGACACACCTTTGTGCGCTTTTTTGCGTGGGTGCATTTTTGCTTCAATTGCTTTTCTGGGGTTGGCATTGTTATTTTGTTTGCCAGGCATTCTATTACGAATATATAATATGTTTTACTAGATATTTATATTTTATTTTTAAAATACAGTGTACCGTCTAGTATGGTATTTAAGTCCATACTAACCTCCACTAGTTAAGTACCGTCTAGTATGGTATTTAAGTCCATACTAACCTCTACTAGTCAAGTACATTATTTAACGGTACCGTAGTTACTCAATTCTACTTGATAGAATACCTAATACTAATATAAAATGAAAGATATTACGGTGAGCTTGAAAAAATTAAATACGGTTATATATTCTAAATCAACAGGCACACAAAAACACACAAAAAAAGGAAATATAAAGATACAGAATTCAAAAAATGCAGTAAAAAATGGATGGAATTTATATAAGCCGACATTAAAGTATTTAGATAATAGATTGAATTATTATGAGGCACAGTTGCGTAAATTCATGTTACATCATATTGCACCTGATGCAAATCCAGACAATACACGCGACCAAGATGTGTTAGGACTCAATGCAGCAGTATTTACATATTTCAATAATGTACCTGACATATTCCATCCATTGACGACTGTAATATATTTTAATTACATATCATTTATTTGTTATATTGACCCACTATTTTTTTGTGATGATAAAGGATTTCAACATAATGTCAGTTGTGCTGAGCCGAATGTGAATGGCATACAAGATGACATAATTACATATAAATCTGTGCTAGAACATGATTTAACTAGTATTACTAAGTTATTCCATATGCAAGACATTGCACCATATAATAAAAATAAACGTCAATTAGCAATTCATATCAGGCATTTTGATATATCGAGGTATATTAAAACACATGTGGTATTGTGTTATACATCATTAGGTCGTAAAATAGTGAGTGTTCCAGAATATGGTGGTGATAATATAAATGCAAATGCAAATGGAGAAGATGTGTTGGATTTAAAAACAAATGAGCGTATTGTGTATGCATGTATTTTGCGAAAAATGGAGAAGAATGATTTATTAAAGGTATTCGCTATGGAAACTATAAGCAAAAATACTCGTATGTACTCATTACATGCCAACAAATTTGACCGGACTCCAAATTGGTATAGTTTTAGTCCAACTGATAGGCTAAATGACCCATTTAGATTATTTTATAAACCAGGTGATAAGAATTATAAATATTGTAGCGTATTACTGAAATCTGCGCGGTTTTTAAATTTATCCAAGTGTATTTTCCTGAAATCTGCGCCTAATAATGTTAATACATTGCTAACAATGACTAAAAAACAATTGCATAATTTTAAAGCACGGAGGATATATAATGGGGAATTGAATTATATAAAATACTACCCTGGGAATGATGTATGGTATTTAAATATGGGTAAACGCTTGTTAGGTGAGCTTTTTTTCAAATCAAGTAAATTTAATTATGGAAAGCATTACTATTTTGATTGGTTATATAAACATAATATAGATAAAATAATATATTCATATGGATATTATGAAAAATTTGACAAGTTTTATAATTATGAAATTGGGTTTTATAATCCCGAAAATTGGCTTAAACTTGAATCGGTAACACAAATTACAATAGAATAGTAGTTTTACTAGCAAATCACTATTCATCATACCGTTAAGTACCTTATTTAAGACAATGTGGCTAAGCCACCGACCAGGACCACCCTATTCGGGTGGCATTAAATAATGTACTAGACTAGTAGAGGTTAGTATGGTCTTAAATACCATACTAGGCGGTACTTGACTAGTAGAGGTTAATATTGTCTTAAATACCATACTAAACAGTAATTATTATAAAAAAAAAAATTGTTTTATAAAAGCCATATGAATTGAAATACTAATAAAACATTACTAGGACATAATTACAAATTAATTTATCATAAAAGCAAATATGGAAACTATCAACAAGCACAAGAATATTAATTCTACCAAGCCGAATCTGGGTGGTCTAACACTCAAGATGATTGCAAAGGATGATGCAGCTTTTGTGAGTGCAGTCAAGGTATCGGACGTAGCGAGTGGTCGGTTTGCTATGCCATTCCTACATGTCTGGTTCGCACTGTCATATTATCTGACATTGACTCTATCGGAAGTAGCCAAGCAATTTGCCAAACAATTCGCCATTCTGTTTGAACTGTCACGCATCCGCAATCACCGTCTTATGCGAAAGATTAATCAAGTCATCGTACAACATCCAGGAAAGAAACAATTCACAGTTCCGGATGATACTGAATTTCATGTTGCCCGTGTGATTGCCGAAGCAAATGCATGTGGCACGGACCCTGCTAAATATCTCGATGAATCCACTGATGAGGACGATGTCGCACAGTGTTCCAATGCATGGTGTCTTAACCAGAATGCCACGTGTGGCAAGGCCGCTGACAATGTTATTATCATTACTGACCTTGATGGTGTTGATTGGTTCGTGCTAATTACCCGCCAAAATGGCCCGGGGCGTTCTCAACTCGCTTGGGCTGGTGGCTTTGTTGACAAGGATGAGACTTTTACTCAAGCCGCTCTTCGTGAGAAGTCAGAGGAAACTGAGATGGATATTACCGATTCAGCAGGTAGTGTGAAGTATGATGTTACGATTACTGAACTTCCTGCAACTAAGATGATGGATTGGGACCCGCGTGCCAAGTTCGTCGAAGGTATGGAAGTTGGTGCGGTTGTCACTCATTACACTTTCAAGCGTTTTTAACAGTGTTTAAAAGTATTTAAATTTACATACTAAAAATTGTTTTGAATATATTTTTTTTGTGTTTTTAGTATTATTATTAACTTTCACTAAAAAACACAAAACAATAACACACAAATACAAATAGATAATGTATGACTTCATTAGATTTGAAATAGATGCTTTTGAATACAAAGATTTAGATAAGAGATTGCCATTAGAATATCCTAGATATGCTACTGGAGACTTTGCTTGTTGGACGGATTGCGGGTGCCATTGGTTAGTGTCTTGTCCGATTAGTGAAGAATTCCAGTTCCGGGAATGGCTATCTGATTCAGGAATCCAGATTACCAAATATGATTATATTCAACGGGCGCATCCTGAAGAACAAAAAACTTTGCTATTGGAATACCTAGAACAGAAACTAGCTGGATTAAAGAAATTTATGGCGGATACCCCAAACCATGATATGGGATTATATACGGCATATCAATGTGGTACTAGGTATCAATTAATCTATGTTGACAAAGATGATGTTGAAAACCTATATGGAACACATACTCGTCCAATTGACCTATATAAGGAAGCTATTACTATTCTGGGTAAAGTAATTGAAGATGTCCGTCAGTATCCTAGACCTATCACTCAATCACATTGTGGGATAAGTGGATTTTATAACGGACGCAATGTGTCACTAATGAATTTAGAAGGTCAAGATCCAAATAAAGAAGAAATCAGGTTATTTGAACTTACGATTAATTCCGATTATAATACTAGTTTGGTGGCAGTTAGAACTAGGTCTGATCCAACTGAAAAAGTAAATGTCCGTCGGACTACACTTGTATAATCCGTACCCCACAAGTGCTACACCTAAATTGGGTTGTCTCAAAGTTTATTTTTTTTATTTTTCTGCAATCTTTTTGATAAACCCTTTTGTTTTTAATTTTCAAATAAGTAGGCTTATTGAATAAGTTTGATAATCCATACAGGTTGGCGTAGAGTCGAGTGTGGTTAAGGTTGGTATTCCCACACTGAAATTATTAATTGTTTGGCGGTAGTTGTTATCAATTTGGTTTTTATGTTTATTACAGATTTCTGAAATCTCTAGCGCTAGGTCTTGATATTCCATGAATGCTTTGGGATATAAATGTGTGGTTGAATATGGTATGTCATACTACGGATTTGTGATTTCAGTGAATTCATAAATTATCCACATTTTAGCATTGGTGTACTTGTGCAAAATATAATATATTAATTTATAGTTTTATAGGTTATCCTATATAAATAAATAATTTTTCATATTGATAAACTATAAAAAATATTTGCCATAAAACTCATGTAGCACGGCACTTATCTAATATGGATTAGCATGAAACAAATATGAAACAACTAATTTATGGGAATAAATTGCAGAATATGTTGTATAAGTTTAAATCGGGTTGTAATTTCCAAAATTTAGGTCTAATTTTTATTTTTAGAAAATTTTTAAAAAAAAATGAAGAGGGTTTTACCTCTTTTGCTCTTCTTAAAAAAAAGAAGAATTCTTCTTAATTTGCAACATTTTTTTTTCAAATTACATACATTGATATAATATTTAGCGTAGGTTTTCCTAAGAAGAGTATATGCCCTCGCGCGCACCCGCATGACCCCACTTTAGAAATACAGTCACCAGGTTAATTTTATCATACATTACAAATGATCTCATAAAAAACGATCGCAACAAACAAGAAGAACAATCGGGGTTAAAACTCGCAAAAAACACACATTACAGTATCATGAGTATACAGTTGGAATTTGACTTGTAAATATTGGAATTTGTCCGCAAAAACATAATCAACAAAACATATCTGCATAAAACAAATCAACTCAATTTTAAATAAATTTACATACATAACTTTATATTATGTTAAATTTACAAACATCTATAAAATTGACAGAGTTTTATGTTAAATTAGAAAATGTACGAGAAATGTTGGAATTTGTATAATATTTTAAAAATTAAAATAATTGTATACTAATAATAGGAAATAATAAAATGCCTGACACCGAGCAATTACCAATTGTTTGCCATTGTGGCAAAGAATACTTAAAATTTTATAATTATAAAACACATTTTTTAAAAATGAAATGCAAGCCAAACACACACAGGAATCACAACCTCAAGTACAACCTCAAGTACAACCTCAAGTACAACCTCAATCACAACCTCAAGTACAATCTTATGTAATACCTCAAAATATTAATACTAATTCAAATAATATTCATTCAGTACCATTAGAAAATAGTACACCAATTCAAAGAAAAGTATTCAAATTCAATCCTGAAAAAGTAGAACATATGTTAGCTAATAGAAATAAAGTTACATGTGAATATTGTGAAAAGGAATATTCACCAAGTAATATTGCACGTCATAAACAATTACATTGTAAGAAAAGATACAAATCATTGTGGGAATACGAACAATTATTAAAATATGGTGTTAAGAATATACCCGAAACACCTGGGGAGGTCAGGGAGTTATATTACATGTTAGCTTATGAAAATAAATTACCAAATACAAAGCTAAATCAGCAATCAACTTCAATCGGTCAACAAATTATTAATAATACTAATACCCAAAATAATTCAGTCGGTGTTGTTAATCAAACAGTAAATCAAACGGTGAATCAGACAGTAAATCAGACAATAAATAATAACATAAGTCAAAATATTATTCAGAATAACATAGTAATTATACAACCTGTAATGCACGAAGATTTATCACATATATCAATAGACCAACAGAAAGAAATAATACTTTTAAGGGCAAAATCATATAAAGCTCTATTAGACCATATATATTCTAATCGTGCAAATCATAATGTTTGCTTTACTGATAAACCAGGTAAAAAGAAAGTGAAGTTTCTAGATTCAAAATTAGGTATTACTAATGGTGAATCGTATGATAAACTAGGAGATATAAGTATGCAACATTTAGAATATCTTGATAATTATATTCAAGCACATAAAAACTCTTTACCAGAACAATATAAAAATGATATAAAATATCTAGAAGATTACCTATCTAATGAGAACAATAATGATACTCTTATCTATCAATTTTTTGATAAAGTAGATACTATATCTAATTCAGCAAAGGCATTATTAGATTTACACGATCAGCAAAAAATCCATCAATTTGTAGGTGATTTGATAAAAACTAAACAATTAGCAGCGATAGAACAGAAGGTTAACCAAGAAGCATTACTATTGACAAAATCTACAAATATTCCAATTAATATTACTGTTGTTGAATAATAAATATTTGCAATTATTTTGTAGGGTTGCTTTCTATTAAATTATGCAATATATTTTTATAATTTTATATGTTATTATATAATTAATTCTTTTTTCGTCTTTGTGTTATACTATTGTTTTTTTTTTGATTTTGTGTCGCATTGCTGTAACTTTCTAATATGGATTAGTTTGAAATAGATTTGAAACCGCGTTTTTGTAGCGTAGAAATGTATATTTTTTGATTTTTTTCTATTTTTTTGGTGATCGGGAGACTTTTTGGTTTTTTGGGAAAAAGTCTCAGAAAAACCGGACGCCGATAAAAATAAATTTATCTTATGAATGGCATGGATTGTATGTAAAATAATGAAATCACATAAATCAGTTTTTTGGAGACTTTTTGGTTTTTTTGTCTTGAATCTAAATATTGTTTTTAAATGGGTCAGTTTGAGCGGAGATGGGTAAACTTTTTGATGGATTTCAAAATTTCGGGGGTCGTGGCTGCCGTCGTGTTTTTTTTTGCAAAATTACTAAGTATATAATTATTTGTTTTCCATACATAATAATGTTTTTTCAACTCATCTATAATTGCTGTATTTGCGCGTACGTACATACATATTACGCTGGTTATACACACATATAACATATCTTATGTATTCGTGCAAATTGAACTTGCAAATCGGCAAATATAATAGACTATATACACTTTAAACGGAATTTATGTCTAAAATGAGTTATATTTATAACATGTACTGACACATAGCAATACATTATGAGTTAATAAAACTAATTTAAAGTACAAATCTAAAAATAAAATAAATTTATATTATAATAAAAATAAATAATGTTTAATTGTGATTTATGTGATGTATCGAGTACCTCAATTGGTAATTTTAGGAAACATTTAAATACACAAAAACATAAAGATGCAGTGGAAAAAAAAAAGTTAGACGTACAACTTAGTGTAGGCACTCAAATAATTAGAATACCTACACTAAATCAAACCCAATTAGTAAATAATGACACTTCAGATCAATCTCTTACAAAATCACATATATGTAAATGCTGTAAAAAAACATATTATTCTATATATACGCTAAAGCGCCATTATAAAATATGTAAGAACGCGCAACAATTGATTAGTGAAAACACAATGGATATAATAGATAATTTATTAGATAAAACAGCTACTAGTGAAGAAAAACAGAATATAACTATAGTAATTAATAATAACAATAATATAACTAATAATACTAATACAAATAATACTAATACAAATAACATAAATAATAATTTAAATATTGAACTATCACAAGATGACCCAGATGATAAATATGCAGCATTTTATGAATTATGGAGCCGATACAATGTAAAACCATTTGGATATGAAAATTTTGATATGTTAGATAATCAAGCAGTTGCAGATAGAATACATGGAAGCGGGTTGAATGCATTTATGGAATTTATTTCAGTATTATATTCAGATAAGAAAAATCACAATGTAGCATTATATAATCAACGTGAGAAATTAATAAAATACCTACACTCTACTGGCAAAGTAAAAATAACTAGCCTTGAAAAAATGTTAAATGATTTAGTGATGAATTGTATTGATGGTTTAGATAAATTTTTAGATAGGAAAGACATATCTATTAAGAAATCTTATAAAAATATTATTGATAAATTAAAATTTATACACGAACAAGATGGTGATAATCCGTATATAGATAAATACATTGATGCATTGAAGCTAGTGATTTTAAATATAAGTAGTTCGGCTTTAGAAAATATGACTGCAATTGAACAGGTAATTACACAGGATTTTACTGAAATGGAAAAGAATGGTAGATTAGTAGTACCTAGATCAGAACTACGGGTGAATCCATAGTTTATTTTTAATACTTTTCTTTTAAATACTAAATAAATACCAGCGTATATTATAAATTATATTATCAAGTACAGATGTATAATAAATCGGCAGGAAATAGTATCCTAGCACAGTATGCTATCCACCGGTTATATAATAATTCGGCACCGGATGATTTATACATAGCCGCGCAACAAGAATTAAGCCAGATAGCGACACGGAATCCACCTGGGATATGGGGTGTATTTACGACAATTCATAGGTCAGCAGAACAAAAATTAAAAAACTGGCCTGAAGATATTCACGGATGTCTAGGACATTATCAGATTAACCCAATACAAATAATGAACCCGAAAGAGGTATTAAAACAGATTAACGGATTAATAATTGGGACGGCAAATAATGATGACCGCCGGAATTATTTTAAGCGACCATTCCAACAAGATGCCGATGCTAGGATAGAAGTTTCAATCATGCATGGTGAGTTACTACTAATCAATCCACAAACTGGGCAACTCACCAAATCTGGCAAGAAGTTTAATAATCAGGAATTTGGATTAGTAGTCCTAGACCCACAAACAGGTTATACAGCAACTTATTTACCTGGTGTATTCCCTAGCATGACTACTTGGCAGGAACTAACTAAACAACTATCTAACAAGGCCGGTATCCCGGCAACAAATAATGCTATGCTAGGAACACAAAAACGCAAACCAAATAAAACTAATGCCAAACCCGCAAAAACTAATAATAAAACTCAGAAACAGCAAACTACCACTAAATGGTTGTCTTATAAGACGACGATAAGTTCATGTACTCAGTCAGAATATCTACTTGGTCGGAAATATGCGATTAGTACTTTGGCGCGAATAAATAGTGGGCTAACTGACTTAATAATATCATCTGCCAACCAAAATCCGGGCCGTGAAATACCGTATGAAGTCCACACACATGACTTGTCAGGAAAGAAAACAGTTATATTTGACGACAAGCAATATGTCAGGAATATAAGTATGTGCCTAGATATGCAATCAATGTATGACTTACTCCAAAAGACAAATCATCCCGGAGCCAAAAAAGATAATCCCTTATCGGAAATTAACCTAGACCAATACCTGAAAATATTTGAAACAACTCCGGTTCAAGATTTGGCTAGGAACCCGGAATTAGCACAAGCGTCAGCTCATGCGCTAGGTTTGGCAACACATTTAGGCAAGAAAGACCTAGCTGCGCGATTATATAATTTTTTGTTTCAGAGGGCAAAAGAGCATAAACTAGAACCGGTGTTTGAATGGGGTCAAGTTCTTATATCCATCGCGGAATATATACATCATCAACAACTAGGTAAGTTCCCGGCAAGAAAAGAAAAGCAAAAACAAAATAAATTATACCTAGATGCGTATGAATTACTTTCACGAGAATTAGCAATTATGACGCAAGGGCCAGTGTTAGGTTCGAATCATGCAATTGATGATATATTCAAATTAAATTGGCACACGCAATTCATAGTTAGTTTGATGCCTCTAATAGATTATCAATTCGGAACAAAAGAATTAGATGGAATCCAAGATGAATTATTAGCCGGGTATTCAGATAAACTACTAAAACTATTTGTTTCGGCAAATGAATTAATTATAACACGAATAATACCAGATTTACAGGAAAGAGAAACTAATTACCTAGCTGTCGCTTTTGAATGCTTGTCGGTCGCAAATTCAGGGATGCCACTAATACAACCGGATTACAAACCAGATACAGAAACCAAAAATAATTTGACAGCATTAATATTTGAATTACAAAAGAGGTATGATGAAAGAACGGGAACATATAAATTTATTTCCAAGACGGGTACAGGGCAAAGCACAGCTAGGTTAGATATAACAGGACATGTAATAAATGGATTAAAAAATATGGGTTAGCAAAAATAGGAATAATGATGATTAATACCGCATAGTATGGTACCGCCTAGTATGGTATTTAAGACCATACTAACCTCTGCTAGTTAAGTACATTATTTAAGGCCACCCGAATAGGGTGGTCATGGTCGGTGGCCTCTCCGCCTTGTCTTAAATTAGGTACTTAACGGTACTCATTAATTTGAATAGGCCGGAACCAAAATTGAATTCGTTTGAAATACGGTGCTTCTGGATAAGTAAGTAGTACTGAAGCGATCGGTTTGGTGAAATTAATAGTAATAATACTATCTAGTGCTGCTGCGTTTATCTTGTCTTCGACTCGCCATAAAGCACCATTCCATCCAGCACCTCGTGGGTCAGTGTATTCAGCAATTACCCGGTCAAGTTGTGTCTTAATACAATCGGCAACACGGTCGCGAGTAATAGTAATTTTAGTTTCAAGAATGGTTTCCTTATCAATAACACCAATTAATAGCCTAGCGCCTTCTTGTTCTTTGTAATATAAGTTATAATATTCAGTTGTCATTATTTTATGGTTAGTGTTTAACTAATAATAGGTTAATATGTTTTCAATAATAAACCATGAATAATATCTGGCAAAATCAATTTTTTTACCGATTTATTAGTATTATTCCTATGGTTCGTATGGTTCGTTTATTTTGGGATTAAATGATATGCTAGGACACTAATAATAAGTTAATTCGTATATTTCTTTATTACTTTTGAGATTTTAGTAAATGTGCGGAATTCTGTTTTACCTAGCACACCAACCTTTGTCAGATGAACAACTCAAAAAACTAGGCAAACTAAATAATCGTGGGCCGGATAATACTAAGCACCTGTCATATAAGTGTGGTAGGCATGCATATTTTTCAAGACTGGCTATTATTAAACCGGGTGGTACAAATGGAAATATTCAAGCGTGGCAGGATTTATCAGGTGATGAAACTGGTATGCAACCATTGGAACAAATATGTAAGATTGGGATGGGATGGAAAATATTATGTAATGGTGAAATATTTAATTATAAGGACCTAGCACTGCAATATGGGATTGACAAAACAAAATTGAGGACGGATATCGACTTAGTGTTAGAATTAGTAATTAGAAACTGGGAAACACCTGGAGAATGGCTCCATAAGTTGAATGGTGATTTTGCGAGTGTTGTTTTCCCGGGAAATGGAATAGATGCATGTAAAACGGGATTACTTTTCCGTGACCCAACTGGAATCCGGCCTTTATATACTGCATTTACAAAAGATAACTGTTTCCTAGGTGCGGCATCATTAAAATCGGCCCTAGCATTGATTCCAGGAGTTGCTAGGATTGAGGAATTTCCACCGGGGCATTATTGGCGGTTTAAACCAGAGCCTGGGTGCCCCCTAACACCGGATGAACAGGAGCCAACAAGATATATTAATCTAGAGTCGAATTTGAGGCTATCCGGGACGGCACTTTTAACTAATTATGAATTGGCTAAATCGGGAATATATACAAATTTGGAGTCGGCTATCCGTAAGCGCCTATTACACTCGGATGTCCCAGTTGGGTTCTTATGTTCGGGTGGTTTAGATTCATCAATTATTTTAATGCTAGGTTATCAGATTTGGACGAATGAATTAAATCAGCCACCTGAAAATCTCAAGGTATTTAGTATTGAATATGCCGGAGCAGGTCAAAGCTCGGATGCTTTCTATGCTAGGTTATTAACAGATAAACTCAAAGTCGCGCATACAGTTTTCAAATTCACTAAGGAAGATATCGCCCAAAATCTAGATGATATTATAGCAACGGTGGAGACGGATGATTATAAGTCTATCCGCGCTGCGATACCCCAGTATTTTTTGGCTAAGCAAATCCGAGCAACAACAGATATCCGAGTAATATTCAGTGGTGAAGGTGCTGATGAATTATTCGGTGGATATAATTATTTTAACATAGCACCGGATGGTAATGCAGTAGTCATGGAAAGTTGCCGGCTAGTTAGGAATTTACATCGATATGATGTATTAAGAGCAGACCGGACTGTTAGTAATGCAGGGTTGGAAATCCGTGTTCCTTTCCTAGATAAGGACTTCATCCGGTTTGTTAATTCTATTTCTGGCCAATTAAGGAATACTCGAGTAGAAAAAGAAATTCTGCGTGATACTTTCAGAGATTATAAAGTATTAAAAGATTGTCGGATAATAGATAGGCCGAAGGAAAAATTTAGTGATGGATGTGGGTTAGGTTATATACCTGAATTAATGAGGATTGCTGCCGAACGATGTGGTGCGGACCCGACACAATCAGCTCATTTATTAGAGAAATATGAATGCGAATACATTAAAGCAAAATACTTAGAATTATTCCAAGTGGTAGATATACAAATTGCGTCGAATATTGAATTTAGGGAATTACCAGAATGGGCAGAAAAAAAGAATAAAAATAAAGAGCAACTATCATTATTTATTAATAATACCGCATAGTATGGTAATTGACTAGTGGTGTGTTTTGGTGTGTTTTTGGTGTGTGTTTTGGTGTGTTTTTTGGTGTGTTTTTTGGTAATTTTGGTGTAATTATCAAAAAATTGTAATTGTAATAAGTATAAATAGGATAGTGTGGAATAAACCACTATAAAAATTCTTGTGAATCCAGTAGGGTTCTTACGAGAGAAATCTTGTAACAGTTTCTAGTTTCTTACAAAAGCTAGAGTGGAATAAACCACGTAAAAATTCTTGCGAATCCAGTAGGGTTCTTACAAGAGTAATCTTGTAACAGTTTCTAGTTTCTTACAAAAGCTAGAGTGGTTTACCCCACTTAAAGAAAGGTAAAGTGGGAATCGATGACCCACTAAAAAAAACCGGATTCTGTCTTTGGCCCTGCCTAAAACCGATAGAATATGAGAAAAAAACTCATACAAAAAAAATATAGTCATCTTTGGCCTTGCCTAAAACCGATGACAAGTGGAGTAAAGCACTATAAAAATCAGGGGAATAAACCACTATAAAAATTCTTGGGAATCCAGTAGGGTTCATTGTAACAGTTTCTAGTTTCTTAAAAAAGCTAGAGTGGAATAAACCACTAAAAAAATTAAAACCCTTTTTTTTTTGTTAGGTAAATCTAGGTAGTTCGGTTTGAATATAAATGGTAAGTTTGCGAAAAAGTGTGATTAGGATTGCATAATGTAGTTAATCTTTAGATGATATAGATTATATGCAGACTAATGATAATATTTCGGGGCGAAATTTTGTGATTTTTTGGTGTACTAGGAAGTTCGGTGGGAGATATTAATGTTGGGTCCTAGAGATGAGATTAGAATTGAAGGATGTAGTTCGGGATAGAATATTAATGTTGTGTCCAAAAGATGGAATACAAAGTATATCTAGGTAGTTCGGGTTATATATTAATGTTGTGTCCTAGAATAAGTTTGTAAGGTAACTCTAGGCAGTCCGGGTTATATATTAATGTTGTGTCGTAGAGATGGGGTACAAAGTAAATCTAGGTAGTTCGGGATAGAATATTAATGTTGGGTCCTAGACATGGACTAAAAATTAAAATACCAAAGTCCGGGTTATATATTAATGTTGAGTCCTAGACATGGGGTACAAAGTAAATCTAGGTAGTCCGGGTTATATATTAATGTTGGGTCCTAGACATGGGGTACAAAGTAAATCTAGGTAGTCCGGTTTTAATATAAATGGTAAGTTTGCGAAAAAGTGTGATTAGGATTGCATAATGTAGTTAATCTTTAGATGATATAGGTTATATGCAGACTAATGATAATATTTCGGGGCGAAATTTTGTGATTTTTTGGTGTACTAGGAAGTTCGGTGGGAGATATTAATATTAGGTCCTAGAGATGGAATAAAAATTAAAACTAGGTAGTTCGGGGTAGAATATTAATGTTAGGTCCTAGAGATGGAATAAGAATTAAAGCTATGTAGTTCGGGATAGAATATTAATGTTAGGTCCTAGAGATGGAATACAAAGTATATCTATGTAGTTCGGGTTATATATTAATGTTGGGTCCTATGTAATATATAACGAACAATTTAATAATTAAAAATTGTTTGTTTTGTGTTTTTAAAAGATTGTTATTACTACAAACAATAGGTAGGATGCCAACTTATATTTATAATACACTTACACTTGA
>Ga0214923_10000915_pt1 | contig 43320 bp, 34 predicted proteins | sample LL1510_MetaG_FD_177993 | JGI IMG/M metagenome (GOLD analysis project Ga0214923, IMG submission 177993) | Freshwater microbial communities from Lake Lanier, Atlanta, Georgia, United States - LL-1510 | ecosystem: Environmental > Aquatic > Freshwater > Lake | place: USA: Georgia | collected... | reverse complement strand
TTAATAGTTTTACAAATGAAAAAACCCTAATATTTCTGGACCCTCCATATTACTTAGAAAAACAATCTAAATTATATGGCAATAATGGTGATATGCACGAAAATTTTAATCATAATTTATTATATGATTTAATAAAAACAAAAAAAAATTGGCTAATTACATATAATAATTGTGATTATATAAAAAATTTATACAAAGATTATTTAATTATAGATATAAATTGGAGTTATGGGATGAATAAATCAAAGGCTTCATCAGAAATTATTATATTATCAAAATTAATGGGTAATTTTGAAATATTATCTAAACTATAATTGTTTTTTATTAAATTTTTATATTTTTTTAGTTGCCAAAAAATTGTTACTGATAATTTACAAAATCCCTTTGTATTTTATTACTTATTCTTAATTGGTACTCACATATAAATTACATATAGTCCTTTATCAGAAATTTCACAGCCTTCAGCATTAATCAAATGTTTGAAATTACAGTTCTTATTTCTACAAATGAGACCAAATCTACATGGCGCTTTTCTAACTCCATCAGGATCTGTTTCATTATAATCCTTTCTGAAGCAAATACAATTAAAATTATAGATACTAATACGCTCAATTATAATAATGTAAAAATATAAAAAAGTGATTATTATATTTATACTTAAAATATATAATTGTTAATACACATTATGAATAAATATGATATAATATACCAAAAAACACAAAATATTAAACTTGTAAAAATGAGCTATAGAAATTTTATGATATATACATCAAATTGGATATATAATAGAAATATAAATGAAGAAAGAGTTAATAGTATATATGAAAATATTAAAAATAATATAGAAATAGGATGGATATTAGAAGGATATGAAGATAAAATAACTAATAATATAAAAATATTAAATGGACAACATAGAGGTGAAGCTATAAAAAAATATTTAAGAGAATTTGATGATTTTTTTGTATGTAATAAAGATATATTGATATGGATATATGAAATAGAAAATGAAGAAAAACAAGAAGATTATATAATTAATTTATTTAAATTATTAAATTCTAGTATACAAATAAATGAATATGAATTACCATGTAAAAGAAAAATAGAATTAATTAAAGATGTTAAACAAAATAATATTCTTAATAAAGGAATAAAAGATGATCCAAAAACAAATTCATCACATCAACCATATATACATATTAAAGAATTAAAAGTTATATTTGATATGATATTACGAGAAAACTATAATTTAAGTAATAGTGAAATTATTAATAATTTAGTAAAAATAAATAATATTATAGGATGTATATGTAATAAAAATTCTTTAGATAAATTATTTGGTAAAAAAATAATAACTGATAAAAGATTAAATATTATAAATAAATGTAATGATATTAAATTTTATTTAAATATAAAAGAAAGTAATTATAATAAAGAAATCTGGATTAATTATATTAACAATCCAGAATTATTATTATAATAATGAATTTTTTATTTTTATTAATATTATAGAAATATTTTCATTGATAAATATAAATGTAGATACTACAGGATTATTAATACCATATAGCATAGGTGCTTTAGGATATATTAAGAAACATTTACATATAGATAAATATCATTTAACAGGAATTTCAGGAGGATCATTTGCTTCAGTTATTTATTATTTAGAAAATGATTTAAGTAATCATAGTTATATATGGAATAAAATAGTTGGTAATGATAATTATATTGTAAAATTTAATAAAAATTTAGAAGAATTTCAACAAAATGTAAAAAATAATATATTAACAAATAATAATAATATAGATATTACAGATATACCTATATCTATAGTAGTTTCTAAAATTAAAAATTATAAAATTATAAATGAAAAAATAAATAAATATATTGATTTAGAAGATTTAATAAATTATTGTATATGTAGTTCATATATTCCATATATATGTGGAAATACATTTAGTAAAAAATATAAAAATAATAATTATATTGATGGAGGAATATTTAAAAATTTACATCATTTTGATTGTGTAGATAAATGTGAAAATACAATTTATATAAATAAAAATATGGCTAAACGTAAATTTAATTTATCTGATCAATTATATTTAACAAAAAATATATCAGAAAAATTATATAATTATGGATGGGAAGATTATAAAAAAATATTAAATAAAGAGCACTATAATTATTTCTAACGAATATTTTATATATTTTACTAAATTATAGTCATTTTTAGTTAATAATATCAATATTATATTATTTAAAATATATTTTTTAATATCATAATTAAGAATATGATATTGATCTTGATTTATACTTAAAAATATTATTTTGTAAAAATATAATCTAAATAGTAAATGTGAATATAATTGTAAATAATATTTACGATATATTGTAAAAATAATACTCGTATAATAAAAATAAAACATTAATAAAATATTATATATTGATATTAATGATGATTTATTATAAATTACATATAATAAAGTTAATACACATAATAAATTATCTAATTTATGATAAAAAGAATTTATTTTATAATCATACCAAAATAATGGCGATATAATAGAAATTGTAGATAATAATAAACATTGAAAATATAATTCTTTAACATAACTATAATAATTTAAATTTAATATCCAAAATGAAGATGTTCCTAATATTAATTTATTTAAATTAGGCATATTATCTTGAATTGTATAAAACATTTTTATAATTAAATAATTTCATTTTTTTAAATATAAAATAAAAAAATTAAACCATATTAATAACTTCATCTAACACTTTTATAAACTGATTATAAACCATTAATGAATCTTCATCATTATCACCATATACAGATTCATAATATATACATTCTAATTCTATTTGTAATTTTTCATATAATTCTGATGATATAATTGTCTTAATATGTTTATTAAGATGAATAAATGAATTATATATTGTTTTTAATAATTCATTATCAATTAATTTAATTTTATTTAATTCATTAATAAGTTCAACACGATCCATTTTCAGGCCTAAAATTAAAAATAATTAATTATATTCATTTTTAATTTAAAAAAAATAAAATTTATTACATTTATATATATATATATTTAAGTAAATATTTTTTATTTTAATCTATCTCTAACCCGCATTAATGCTAATCCTAGACGATTAGTTCCATTCCATTTATCAATTGGTGTATTAAGTGTATCTGTAATATTTAAACCATTACCCCATATTTTATCATAAGGAGAACATTCAACAATATATTTATCACCACTATCTAATAATAATTGTTTTAGATTTTGATTTTGAGAAAATTTACAATAATTAGCATCTTCTACAATATTATCAGCAATATTATTCCATTCATTTTCATCAAAATTTTTAACTAATCTACCTAATTTTTTATGGTCAGATGGTTCAGTACTATTCATAATTTTATTAGCAGTTTCATAATCTTTAAATACTAAAGCTTTTTTATGCATCATTCTTTGTTCACAACAATTATATTTAAATAATTGTTTTTCATCTTCATCATATAATTCAAAATGCGCAATATACCATTGTGATGGATAATTTGATTTAAAACATAGAATATTATAATCATCACTAATAAAGAATTTCTCATCAGTATTCATCATTTTAATAAAAATAAAATTTATAAAAAAAATCATTTTTTTTATTAAACTTTTGCTAATAAAATTTTAGAAGGATTCTTATTTGCCCAATAATATTTATTTACAAGCATTCTTGTAGGTTGAACTATAGAATTAATAAAAATTATTATTATAATTATTATCAATATTACACATAATATAATAATATAATTAAGATAAAATGGAAAATTACTAAATAATATCAATCCTAATAATAAAACAATTGTTAAAAGGCTAACTGATAAAATTATATTAAATAAATATACAATATGTCTTTTCATTGTATCTAACATATTAGCTAATGAAACTTTTCTAATTCTATTTGCCTCATTTTGATTTTTCTTTTCAATATATAAATTATATAAATAAGTATTACCATCTTTTGTAAATACACTATAATTTGTAGTATATATATTAGTTCTTAATGTATTCATTAAGTTAGTAACATTTTCATTATATCTATTTAAATAATATACTAATTTATTAACAAATGCTGTATGTGAATTTCTGCCCGTAGTATTAGTTGTTAAATTAAATGTATTATTAATACATGCACTTATAGACTCACTAGATGAAATATTTGGATTTGAAGCAGCTTGACTTTTACTATTTTCAATATTTGTAAAATTTTCATAAAAATTTATATATTTAAATTTATCATAATAAATAAAAGTAATAAATGATAATATAATAAAAGCAATTATATAATAATAATTTTTAAAATTAGGTGTTATACTATTAACAATTGTAATTAAAATAGTTAAAATAATTATAGCTATCAATAATATTATAATGAAACTAGCATATGATTTAACATTTTGAAAATTTTTAATATATTTATTATATTCTTTTATAGTATAATTTAATTCATTTTGAATTCTATCAAATTCTGTTTTTATTTCATTTAATACTTCTATTTTGTTAGCATATTTAGATTTATTATCAATATATGCTGAACTACCTGATGCTAAATATGTAGATTGAATAGTATTTAAATTATTTATTAAATTTGTTATTAGAGCAGTAATATTATCCACATTTTTTTTATAGTCATTATCAGTAGCAAATGTTATAAGAGTTCTAGATGAATCTATTGTATTCATTTTAGTTTTCATTGATGGCAATTTGGTTCCACCACCAGTATCATAATTATCACCTTCAATATTATGTAAATAATTAGAATTAATTTCATTTTGAATAGATATATTATAAACAATTATATGATAATATACTATATAATATAACAAATAACTCATTATATTTTCATGATTTTGAGATAATATTCCTTTAAGTATCTTTTTAAGCATATTATATCTGCTAGTAGTAGTATATGATGTTAAATTATCACCAGGTGTATCATTTATATTATTCTTATTAAATGCATCTGTATTAGTTGTACCTGCACTTAAATTAAATTCAGAGACACATGTATATGTACTTGGAAAAGTATAATTACTTATATTATCTAAAACGGGTTTTACATTATTATAAGTAATTATATTGGTATCAGTAATATCAGAACTCTGAGAATAAGTATAATAACCATCTTTACTATTAAAGTATGATTTTAAATTAGTTAATGAAAATTTAAATTTATAAGTATTAGCTACAGATGTATCTAATGTACCTATAATTTTACTATTAGTATTAACAGTTAAAGCAGCATCTTGGATTTGTATTATTAATTTATCAACACAATCTTTAAATTTAACAATGTCATTATTACTATTTTTTATAAAATAATATAATTCATAATATAAACTAGCATATAAATGTAAATGTAATAAACTATCTCTATAAAAATCTTCAATTTTATTACAAGGTATAAAAGCTCCTACTATTAAAGTAGGATCTAATTTAGCATTAAAATTTTTTCTATCTACAAAAGATAATTCTAAATAAGATTCATAGATATTAGTTATATTAACAGAAGATGCCATCTATTTTAATTATATTCTATTTATATTAATATAATTTAACTTTTCTTCTATATCACAAATTTTCATAGATAATTCTTTTATTGATTCAACAATTAAACCCATCATATTAGTATAAGCAATAGCTTTAGTATCATCTATATTTGTATAAACAATTTCAGGAATTATTTTTTCAACATCTTGAGCAATTAATCCAATAGATCTTTTTTGATTACTTATTAAATTATAATATACACCATTTAATTGTTTTATTTTATTAATAGGGTCTGTTATTAAACTTATATTAGTTTTTAAACGTATATCTGAACTTGTATATATCTCACCACTTGAATATATATTTCCATTTATTACTAAGTTTTTTCCTGTAATATTTGAACTAATAATTGAACCATTATTTATATTTAATAAATTTTGTAAATTATCCCATCTTAAATTACTATTAATAATTAACGTATTTGAATTATCAGATATCAATAATTCTCCTCCTTGTATTTCATTATTATTAAAACCAAGATTACTTATTATTAAATTAGAATCAATATTTGCTATAATTGATGATAATGAAGCATTATTAATAGTTAAATTAGATGTAATTTTAATATTATCAACTAATAATGTTGATGTTATATTATCCCATTTTATTTCATCATAAGTAATAAAAGAATTATTATTACTACCAATTAATATACTTCCTTCATTTATTATATCTAATCCAGTACCACCTTTTGATACAGATAAAATACCAGATAAATCTGTAGTATTAATTATACTAATATCTTTACCATTTAAATAAATATTAGAAGCTATTATATTAGAAGTATTTAAAGAACCATTATTTATTTCTAATAAATTATTTAAATTATTCCATTTTAAGTTATTATTAATATCTAAATTATTTGAAGTAGCAGTAAATATTAATTCTCCACCTTTTATTTTATTATTATTAATACCAATAGAATTTGGATTTTTTATAATATCATAAAAATTACATCCAGAAATTAATAAATTAGAACTTATAGATAAATTTGATGTAATTAAAATAGAATTTTGTGAATTCCATTTTAAATTATTAGTAGTATTTATTTGATTACTATTATTTCCTATTAATATTAATCCTTCTTCAATATAATTTCTACCAGTACCACCTTTTGATATTGGAACAATACCATTTAGATTACTAATAGTAATATTAGTTATATTTGATCCATCGCCATAAAAATAACTACTTTTATTATTTGAAGATAATAATGTAGCATTTTTTATATCTAATATTTTTTCATTATTACTCCAAATAATATTACTATTTATATTTATTGAATTACTATCAAATCCAAATAATAAATATCCATTTGGTATATTAGTGATACCTAAACCACCTTTATTTAAATTAATAGTATCATAAATACTATTAGGATGAATAAATAATTTAGATGTATTTGAAAAATTATCTAAAAAATTAATATTACTTAATGAAATATTACAAGTTATTAAATTAGAATTATCATTATCCCATTTTAAATTAGAATAACTATTAATATTACTATTTCCTCCTATTAATATACATCCATCATTAAAATTAGATGTACCTGTACCTCCTTTATAAATAGGAACAACAGATGTAAAATTATTAACATCAATATTACTTATATTAACACCTTTAACAAAAATATTAGATAATACATTTAAGGAACCATTTAAATATAAATTAGAACTTATATTAGACCAATATAAATTATTAGTGGTTTGAAATTTATTAGATGAATGATATAATATACAATTTTCTTTATAAGTATTTTGTCCAGTACCTCCATTACTTGTTGCTATTATTTCAGAATAATGTGAATTATATATAAATGGAACATTAATAATAGGAGGATTACTTGATATTACAAATGTGGCATTATTACTAAAAACTAATCTACTCAATCTATTTATCCATTGTAAATTACTAGACATAATTATAGGACTTTGTCCATTTCCTATCATAAATGAATTAGATGATAAATTACTTAAACTAGTACCACCAAAAGGTACTGTAAAATGATGACTTTTAGGAAAATAAATATCATCGGTATGAATATTATTAATATATATATTTTTAACTAATAAATTACATGTATCAACATTAGAAGAAATATTTAAAGAATTATTAGAATCATTCCAATAAAAATTATTATTATTATAATATCTATTATTACTAGTATATATTACACCTATTTGATTCGTACTTAATATATTTGCTTGAGATATATTAGTAAGATAAGAACCAGAACCATAATAATATGGAGCATAAATATTAGAATTAAAATAAGAATATAAATTAACATTTAAATTATCATTATCTAAGATTAGATTAGTTTTTTCTTGTAAAAAGGTAAAATAAGTATTTGTAATTTGAATAGTATCAATAATTGAATCAGATATTTTTCTTAAATAACTTAAAGCACAATTATAACCATTATAATCAATACTTATAGAATAATTATTAATATTAGACAATTGATCTAGATTAGGAATTAATAATTGTGATATCCATGAATTATCAATTTTATTTAATTTATAAATAAAAATAGATTTAGTATTACCTATATATAATATATTACCTGATTTTGATATTTTTCCTCTAAAATGACTATAATTAAAGTTGTCTTCTTTTCTAAAAAAAACAAAAGAAGGTGTTTTATCATAATATTTTATAACTATATTATTTATAATATTAGTTGTTTTATAAGTATCTAATATGAAATTAAAATCATAAACATAATTAAATCCATTATATGTTGTTATAAATATTTTTGAAGAATCTGCTGAAATAGATACAGAAGTAACATTGGCATTAGTATTACCTAAATTATTAAAATTAGGTGTAAATTTTAATAAAAATATTTCATTATTATTAACTATATAAAAATTAAAATAATTAAAATTATTTATTAATATACCAGAAGTAGTATTATAAATAAAATTTATTAAAATTATTGAACCATCATCAGAAATATCTAAAGATAAATTATTATAACTAAATGAATTATTGGCAAATTGATTTGTTGTATATGCTATACTAAATGAACTATGAAAATAATCATAAATAGAAAAATCTAATATAGTTGTAGTATTATTAAATAAATTTTTTATATATAATAAATCAGTATAATTATTTATAGTTGATACTAATATATATCCATTACCAGAACAAATAATATTTCTACCAATTTGATAATAATTATTATCAATATTATTATATGCTATTATTTTTTCAGAATTTTTTATAATGTTATTATCAAAAGAATATCTGTAAATACATCCTGTTATTTCATTTGTTAATAAATTTCTTTCTTTATAAGCTCCTATAAAAATAGATGAGCCTGTTTTAGAAATAGCAATACCTTCTCCAAATGCTGAATTAATATTTGAATTATCATTTATTTTATAAGTTATCCAATTATTATTAATTAATTTATAAATTTCTATATTATTATTGTTATTATTATTAAAATTTAGATCTAAATTATAAAAGGAATTAATAATAATATCACCATTTTGATTTATTAATGTAGGATTTATATAAGATGTAGAAGTTGAACTACTATTTACATTTAATGTAAATGAATTTAATATAATTTGATTAGATGTAAATATTGTACTACTTGTAACTAATGATCCATTAAAAATATGAATACTACCTTGAGGATTATTAGTATTTATACCAAATAAACCATCATAATATATATTTCTTTCTTTATTAATAACTAATGGTTTATAATCTTTTGTAATTAAATTTCCATTAATATATACATTATCATCAAATATAGCATCACCATTTAAATGTAATTTACTTTTTGGATTAGCTATACCAATACCAACATTACCAATTATATAAAATATATCATTATTATTTTTTATCCAAGTACTAGAATTTGAACTATTAGGTGATGATGATAAAAGAATACCATTATTATATATTGAACCATTAATTACATTTATATTACCAGATACTACTAATGAATAATTACTACTATATATATTTGAAGAACCTATACCAACAAAATTTTCAACGAATAAACTATTTCTAGGAGGTATATTATAAAAATTATCACCACCTATAATAATACTACCTCTAGATTTTATAGAAGTTCCATAAAAATTATTTGGAAGAATTAAAATTTTTGTATTATTATTATCACTTATTGTTATTAAATCATTATAATATGATAATAAAAATAATTCAGTATTATTACAACATAAATCAATAAAATTATAATATTTTTCAATTTTAAATATTATTGTTGAATTAAATAATTTATTAATTGTTCCAAAAATATAAGCATATCCATTATTATCAATTACAATTGAACTATTATTACTTGCTTTTATTTTATTTATATTTATATTTGATAATGATTCAATTAAATAAGCTGTAGTAGGTGAAGTACCTTCAATTATATATCCTTTTTTATATGTTAAAGTATTTATATTTATATATCCACATGAATAAACACCTAAATTTGTTAATATTAATGTATGACAATCTCCACAAGAAAAATCAATAATAATAGAAGGAGATATATTATTAAAAATGATTGGAGTAAATGTGGATCCATTAAAATGAAATAAAGAATTTGATTTAGTTAAAACAATATAAGTATTATCAAAATAAGTATCAATTTTAATAATATCATTTCTAGTAGTATTTATAGTAGAAATTAAGGTAGTTAAATTATAAGAAACGACTTGATTAAATTCATTAATATAATAAATAATTTTGTTTAAAGGTTGTGTAGGAATATTATTATTAATAGCAAAATCTAAAATATTAATATTAGAAATAGTAGTTTCATATGAATTTTCATTAATAATTAAAGAATTATTATAATAATAAGCATATGAATTAAATTTAGCTTTAAATATAGAATAATAAAAATTATTAGCAATTAAAGAATATATTTTTGAATTTAGATTATAAGAATATAATTTATTATTATTAGTAATAAAATATAAATTGATATTATTTGTATAACAACTAATAACAAAAAAAGGACTATCATTATATAAACGAATTTTGCCTTTAATATCAAAAACGGATTCATTATTAGGATTAGAAGTAAGTGAATCATAATTAATAAGATTAATATTTGAAGTTATTAAATTTGGAATTATAGTAGAATTACTAGAAATTGTTGTTATATAGTCATTATTAACAATATTTATAGAATTAGATGAAGTATTAATATCAAAATAAATATTAGAAGAAAATAATATTTTATTATTTTGAACATCAAAACAATTATTAATATCAATTATATTTGAAATAATTGATCCTACAGAAATATTACTTATAATAAAATCAACATTACTATTAACATTAATAAAATTATTGGAAGAATTTAAAGAATTTATGAATAAATCATTTTTGATAGAAATATTAGAATTAGTTCCAATAAAATTATCAGAAATATTAAGAGAGGATGTTTCAGTAGTACCATAAATTTTAAGTTTAATATTAGAATCTATTAAAGAATTATTTTGATTATTAATAATAATAGTTTCTTTTTCAGAATAAATATCAATTATTTTATTATTATTATTTTCAATAACAAATGAAGGAATATCTTTCATATTATCATTTTTTATTAAATGAAAATTATATTTGGGTATTGTTGTTCCTATACCTAATCTACCTTCTTCAATTATAGTATCACCATTTTTTATATGAAGTTTTGCTAAAGAATTTGTTACACCAATACCTATAGAATTACATGATAAAGTTAAATTATTAGTTATAGGAATATATGAAGAATTTATTTTATTATTATTATCTAAAATAACAACATTAGAAGGAAATTCTGAAGCATATAATTTTCCAGAAACAAAAATATCATTAGAAAAAAAAGTTTGTGTTGAATTAATTATAATATTATTATTTTGATTATTAAAAGATAGACCATAAACAGAATTATTAAAAGCTATTTCAGGAACAGATAATTTTTGATATGAAATATTACTATTTCCCGAAAAATCAAATAATTTAATATTATCTTTAGAAACAGTTAAATTATTATCGTAAATTGATAATTTATAATTATCATATATACTCATTTCCTATTTATAATATTATTTATTTTTAATTACTTTAAGTAATTCTAATAATTCAGATTTATTTTGTTTTAATCTATTCCATTCTTCAAAAATTTCAGATTGAATTTCTTTAGGTTTCTTTTTATTAGCTTTATCTAATTTATCATTTTCAGTTTTTAATTTATTACTATAATAATGATAAAAGTAATTATAATCTGTTAATTTTTTTTCTACAGGTTGAGAAATATTTTCATTAACATTTGTTAAAATAATTTGTTTAGATTCTTCTTTAATTTCATTATTATCATTAATTAAAGTTTCTTCATGAGTAATTTTTGGCATACCTGATTTTCTAAACCATACTTTTTTACCATTTTTATATTGAACAACCCAAATATCATTATCTACACCTATATGTTCATAATTAATATCAAATCCAACTGCCGATAAACCTAAACCTTTAGGTGATTGTTCTTTTTTATTATACATTTCAGTAGGAACATTAGAACATTGATAATTATTATAATTTTTTTTCATAGTTATTTATAAATATATTAAAAAAAAATAATCATTTTTTATTTGTATTAACAAATAAAAAAAAATTAAAAAAAATGATTAAATTATTAATAATAATAAAATACTAATGGGAAACTTTGCTGTAGTTTTAGATAATATGTTTGATGAAATCATTTCTAAACATAATAAAAACAAACTTTTATTAGAAGATTTAATAAATATTAAAAGTGATATTAAATTAGCTTATTATAACGATAATAAAGAATCTAATAATTTTATTAGATTATATTTAAAAGAAATTGATTTTAATATTTAATCATAATCATCAGCACCTCCATTAAAATCTTCAAAATTACCACCATCACTAAATTCTTCTTCTTCTTCAATATCTATGTCTACATCACTTTCTTCTTCCTCTTCGTCATCATCATCATTTTTTTTAACTTCATCTTCATCTTCTTCTTCAATTTCTTCTTTATTTTCAACATCTTCTTCTTCAAAAGGTTCTTCTACTATTTCGTCTTCTTCATTAATAATAATATCATCATCATCACCACCATCATCAACAGAAACACTTTTAATAAATTCTGCTTTGTCTTTAATAGCTCTGCCAATAATAGAAATATGTTTATCATATAATTGATATTTTTTACCACAAACTTCAATTTTAATTTCTTGATTAATAGCAATAGAATCTAAATTAATTTCACTTTCAATTCCCGCAGAAATTTTTGGAACAATAATTTCTAATATTTGTTTATTTCCTTCATAACCACCTTCACATAATAAACCTAATGAATTTTTTGCTTTAACTCTACATTTAATAATAGATCCTTGAATTGGATTACAAATTTCAGCAATACATACAATATCAAAACATATATTACCATTAAAATGTTGACTTTTAATAGTACCAATAGATCGTTTAATAATTTTTATAGAATTATTTTTAATATAACCATATTTTGAACATATATTTTCATATTTATTTTTAAGTATTTGTAAGAGTAAATTTTCAAAATTATTATTTAATTCACTAGGTTTTAAAGAAATAGAACATCTAAATTTTATAGGTATAAATAATTCAATAGACATTAAATATATTCTTTATTATTAATATAATAATATCATTTTTTTATTTTAAATAAAAATTGATAATCTTTTTATTGTATATAATAAATAGGTGAATATATAAAATTAAAATATGGAATTATCACAAAATGAGTATATCTTTAAGTTAATAGAAGATTATAAACATATTATAAATGAAAATGAAGTGATAATTAAATTTCATAATAATGGTGATTGGACTGAGAATGAATTTAATAATTTTATTAGTATGATGCGTAATAATTATATAGAAACAATAGATGAAGAATATTTAGAAGTTGCTAATAATAATAATTATTTAATTATTAACAAAATAGGAGCAATTATAAATTATTGTAATACAAATACTAATACACCATTAAATCAACAATGGGAAACTAGAAATATAGTTAAAACAGATAATTTAAATGATTTATTTGATATTAATTTAGAATTTATAGCATTAAATAAAAATAAAATAGAACCAATTGATAATTTTGATAAAACTGATAAAAGTTTTAAATTTATTAAAAAATTTAATTATGATTTAAAAGATGGAATTATAGCTTCAGCGTTATTAATTAAACAATCATCTAAATTATATAAAAGTCTTAAAGAATCAAAAGTTTTAATATCAAAACAAAAATATGAATTTGAAATAAAAATAACAAATACAAAACAATTATTATCAAATATTATTATTATAATAAAATCTTTATTTATGAGTAATATTATTTTATCAAAAAAACAACAAAAAGAAGTTTTAGATAATTATGATAAATTAGTAAGAAAAGATATACAAATTCCTCCTTATATTAAAGATATAATATTACTCACACCTAAACCTATTACATTAGAACAAAAGAATTTAGTTGACCCGGATGAATATGGTGCTATAAGTATTCTTAGAAATTATACTGTAACTGAAAAAGCAGATGGTGAAAGAATTCTTATATATATTGATAAAGAAGGTAATGTATTTACTATAAATAGTTCACAGAAAGTTGAATATACGGGTATTAAAGCTAAAAAAGAAGCATATAATTCTCTTATAGATGGTGAATATGTATCATGTAATAAAAGAACAGATACAGTTAAGAAAAATTTATTTGCGGCATTTGATATATATTATTTAAATTCAGTATTATTAACATCATTACCTTTAATTTCAGAAAAAAGTGAAAAATCAAGATATAATGAATTATTAAAAACAAAAAAATTATTAGATACAAGTAATAGTGAGATTGAATATATTATTAAAGAACATCTTAATTCTGCTGATATTATTAATGATTGTAAAAATATATTAAATAATCCTAAAAAATATCCATATGATATTGATGGATTAATATTTACACCATCTAAATTAGCATTATATAGTTATTATCCAAGTCTGCCTAGTGTTATACCAATGAATCAAGGATGGGATAGAGTATTCAAATGGAAACCTCCTGAACAAAATACTATAGATTTTCTTGTCAAATATGTTACAGATGTTAGAAAAAATGGTATTAAATATAAGAAAATTGGATTATATGTAGGTTTTAATCCATTAACAACGAAAGATTTATCAATAGATGAAGGATTAAGATTAAGATATGATAGAACATATAATAAAGAACAATATTTAAAACAAAAAGAAATGACTAAAAATAAAGAAGATTTTATTCCAATATTATTTAAACCTATTATTTATTATCATAATGATGTTGAATTTGCTTATATTAAAATTGATAGTAATGGAGATATAAGAGCAGAAAATAATGATAAAATAGAGAATGATTCAATAATAGAATTTAGATATAATATAGAAACAAAAGAATGGATACCGATAAGAGTTAGAGAAGATAAAACACGTATATTTAAAAAAGGAATATTTAGTAAAACAGCAAATTCATTACCTGTTGCTATTAATATATGGAGATCAATACATAATCCTATATCAAAAGAACTTATAATTGGTTCTGCTAAATTAAAAATGAGAGATAATGATGAAGAATTAGAAGGAAAAGCTTTAGAAGCTGATGATATATATTATTCAAGAGGAATACCAAGAAGATCATTATTATCCTTTAATATGATAACATTTCATAATATAGGTATAAATGAAAAATTATATTTAAAATCAAAAAGAAGAGATAATTTATTAGAATTAGCATGTGGTCAAGCTAGTGATTTATCAAGATGGATTAATGCTAATTATAAATTTGTATTAGGATTAGATTTAGCTAAAGATAATATATATAAAGCAAATGATGGTGCTTATGCTCGTATATTAAAAGAATATGGACGATTTAATAAAAATAAGGGAAGTGAAACTGGATATTTCTTTAATAGTGCTTTTGCTGTAGGTGATTGTTCAAAAGATATTAAAAGTGGAGATGCTGGAGTTGATCAAGAAAGTAAAGAATTATTACAAATAATTATGAATAAAAATAATAAAAATTTAAAACCATATTATAAATATATAGCAGGAAAAGGTGCTGATGGTTTTGATACAGTAACATGTATGTTTGCTATACATTATTTCTTTAAATCAGAAGAAACATTAGAAGGATTTTTAAATAATGTAAGTTTAAATCTTAAAAAAGAAGGAATATTTATATGTACATTTATGGATGGTGAAAGTGTTATGAAAGAATTAGATAAATCAAGTGAAGGTATTATTGAAGGAATTAAAACATTAGATGATAATAAATATCGTTTATGGGCAATAATTAAAAGATATATAGATGATGAAGATAATTATAATAAAAAAGTTGATATATTTATAGAAAATACACAAAGATTAATTCCAGAATATTTAGTAAATTTCAATTTCTTAATAGAAAAAGCTAAACAATTTGGATTAGAACTTGTAGAAACAGAATTATATTCAGCTTCATTTAATAAACTTAAAGAATCTATTTCAGAATCAGAAGAAGAACAATCATCTTTAGATAAAATTCTATTAGAATTAGATAAAGATGATATACAAAAAAAATTTAGTTTTCTTAATAGATGGGCTATATTTAAAAAAGTTTAAAATAGTAATTTATTATTCATATTAAAAAATAATTCTGTAATTTGATCAGGTAAATCATATAATTTACTATTTTGATATATATGTGTTATAATTTTTTTTATATTTTTAATGTTATTAGAATGACATAAATAATTAAATACTTCTGTTTCTGTAATTATTGCTTTTTTATAAATAGATACTTGTTTTTGTCTTAATTGAGCTAAATGAAATCTAATTACTGGACATAATTTCTTATCAATATCTAAATTAATTTTAAATCTATTATATTTTGGATAATAATTAGTTGTTGATATATATAAATTATAAATTATTGATTTAATTACCATAAATATAGTATTAATTTCCATATAACCATTATTATATTCATTTTGATTAATTAAAAATTCTTGAATATATTCATTAACATTATAATTAGGTTTTTGAAGCATATATATATAAAATAAATTATACCATTTATTATAATTATTAGCATTTACCTCTTCAATATGATGAATTTTATCATTTGATATTTTATATAATTTTCCTTCTTGTTTTATAATAATTGAACCTTCATTCATATTTAAATATTGAATCGCATCTTCAGGTGTATTAAATTTTAAAGGATATTTAATTCCTAAATATTCTAAAGGTTTTATATCTAAATTCTCTTCATTTAATGTAATTCTATTTTTTGTATTAATATGATATAAATATTTATAATTTAATCCTAAAACATTTGTATAATTAATTATATGAATATTTTCATGATGAATTAATACAAACTCATATGAAAATAATGGACTTAAATTACTTGTAAATAAACCTCTTAATGTTAATGAAATATTAGGATCATTAATATCTACTTTATTTTTAAACATTTCATATAATACCTCATCTAACATATAACCATGTGTTTTTGTAGGATGTGAAAATTTAGATCCATTAATATCTGGACAACAACTTGACCCAAAATACCATTTATTATTATGATAATATACACTAATTAATGTTCCATCCATTGCGATATAACTTTTATCTGTTGGTTTATAAATATTTGTAGTATAATCATTAATAGATTGTCTAATTGGAATTGAATTAGTGTAACTAATTACAACATTATTACCAATACTTCTAGTAAAATCAAGAATAACACTTCTACATTCATCATATAATACTTTAAATTCTTCTCTAATATCTGTTTTATATGAATTATGGATTAAACATAAATTTTTATCATTCTTAAATTTTTTAATTTTTAAAGCAGGCCATAATTGTTTTTCTTTTAAAATATTTAATAAGATTGATGGATAATCTTTTGTTCCATCATAATTATTATATGTTTCTTCAATTAAATTATATAATCTTAATGACATTTTCAAATAAAAAATAAATATTTTATTATTATAATGTAAGTTATTTTTATATATATTTTATAAAATTGTTTTTAATTCTTCTTCAAAATATGTATTATTTATAATATCGTCTTTTATTTTAGTAGTTATTATTTTAGGAACAAAATTATCTAAATAATTAATAGCATCTAAATTTGTAGATTTTTCTATATTTATTTCTTTAATAGGTTCTACTAATAAATTTTTATTTTTTAATTCTAATTTAACTTGTTTAAGTAAATCTAATGATATTTCTTTTGTTTTAGTTAGTACATTTAATTCATTTTGATTCCATGATAATGATATTGATTTTTTATAATTATATATAATTGCAACAGCACAACCATATATAAGTCCTATTCTATTTGATTTTAATGTTTTTTTATAATTATTACAAAATAACCAATAATAAGAATGAATAGTATCATCATGTTGAAATAATATTTCAATAAAACCCCATAAAAAATATATAGGGTCAGTTTCATTTGGATTTAATTTAGTTTGAATTGTATATTTTTTTCTTATAATATAATCAAAACAATTTTTAAATTTAATAGCAATTAAATCTATACCTTCTTTATTTTCACTTGCTATTTCTTCTATTATTTTTATAATTCTTATAAATGAACTTATTATTTTTAATGTTAATATATATGATTCACTATCAGAAGGAGGTATTATCATTTCAAATTTTAATATTCCATTTGAACTTAATTTACAATCAGTATTAAATACATCTAAAATTTTTTCTCTTAATTTTGATACAGGTAAAATACCTGTTTTACTAACTAATAAAGAATTATATATATTACATAATATACACATTTTTGTTATTAATATTAAATAATCACTTACATTTATTTTATCATTTTCTATTAAATATCTAGTTAATATAATTATATCATTTAATTTATATATTTCTTTAATTTGTATTAATGTTCCTATATGAGCACATATAGATATTAAGGTTTCTTCTAATACTTCTATTTTTGAATTTTCTATTAAAAAAATACAAGTAGCATATAAACTTTTTTCTATATTACCTTTAGCTATATAATCAAAAAGTTCTTTATTATACATTTATTTTTTATTTGTAATTATATATATATAAATCTTTATTTATAATTTATATCTAATGGCATTTCATGATGATGAACCTTATTTCGTAATTGATTTAAATGAATTAGAACATACATATAATGATTGGATTAATTATTTACCAACTATTAAACCATTTTATGCTATAAAATGTAATCATAATATTGATATAATAAAACATTTACATAAATTAGGATGTAAATTTGATTGTGCATCAAAAAATGAAATAAGTAAAATTTTAAATTTAAATTATTATAATAATAACTACAATGAAAACAATATAATATTTGCTAATCCTTGTAAATATCCATCTCATTTAATTTTTGCTAAAAAAAATAATGTCAGTTTAATGACATTTGATAATGAATTTGAATTATTAAAAATAAAAAAATATTATCCAGAAGCTTCTTTATTATTAAGAATTGCTATAGATGATTCTAAAAGTGTTTGTAAATTTAATAAAAAATTTGGATGTAAAATTGAAAATATTAAAAATTTATTAGAAATAGCAAAATCTAACAATTTAAATATTATTGGATTTTCTTTTCATACTGGATCAAAATGTCAATGTCCTTATATTTATTATGATGGTATCAAAATATTAAAAGAATATACTGATATTGCTAATAATATAGGATTTAATATAAAAATACTTGATATTGGTGGAGGTTTTATAAAAAATACTTTTAAAGAAACAGCTTCTATTATAAATGAAGCTATAAATGATTTTTTTAAAGATAGTAATATTGAATTTATAGCCGAACCAGGTAGATATATGGTTGAATCTTGTCAATCTTTATATTTATCTATTATAGGTAAAAAGAAAATAGATAATAAATTTATTTATTATATTAATGATAGTATTTATGGATCATTTAATTGTATATTATTTGATAATCAAGATCCTGAAATATTATTAATAAATAAAGAAAAAGAAAATGAAATTAAATATGAATCTATTATATTTGGTAATACATGTGATTCTTTAGATGAAATTAAATCAAGTATTTATTTACCAGAATTAGATATAAATGATAAATTATATATTAAAAATTTTGGAGCATATACATCATCAGCTTCTAGTAATTATTTTAATGGATTTAAAGTAGAAAATTTTATTATTAATTTATAAAATAATAATGTTCCAAAAGTAATTATAATATATTTATAATTATTTTCTATTTTTTTAATATTATTACTTAAATATTTAATATTTGTATCATGTAATTCTAATAATCTTCCATTTTTATTTTCTTCTAATTCTTCTAAAAATTTATAAATAGATTTATTTTTTATAATATCTATATAATTTATATCATTAGTTATAGGTGTATCATTATAATTAAGATTATTTGAAATTTCTGTAAATAATAATACAAAACTATTATTTAAAACATTTTCAACAGTTTCATTTGGATTTATCATAAATTGAAATAAATATATTTTTTTAAATTTATTTAATAAAAATTTAATTAAATCAATTTCTTTTGTTTTAATATCAATATTTGTATAATTTATTTTTCTATTAATATTATCTAAAAAAATTAAAATATTATTAATTTCTTTTTTTATATTTTCATTATTTGTAATATTAAAATAAAAAAAATCTTCCATTTATTTATATATTTCATATATAACTTTATATTATTTTTTTAAAAATAAATTTTTATTTATATACTCTTCAAATTTTTCTAATAATTTAAATCCTTTAATTACTGTTACTTCACTTACATTACATACATCAGCAAATTGTTTTTTATTATATCCTAAATTATTTTTTACTGAATAATAATATAATATTGATGCACAACTTGAAGTTGGAGAATTATCACTCATTATCTCATTATCTTCTAAAAATTTTACCAATTTTTTACAATTTTCTATATCTTCCATTTTCATATCTAACATACTACAATATCTTGAAATAAAATCTAATGGTGATGAACTTACTACATTTATTTGTAATAATGTTTGAAATCTAGAATTTCCTTTATTTAATGTAACTGGATCTATATCAAACATTTTTGCTATTTCTTTTGAACTTCTTGGTAAATTATTAATAAGACAAGCATGATATATACATGAAGCTATTAAACCTTCTTTATTATCTCCTCTACTAATTTTCTTTTCTGAAGCTCTTTTATATAACACTTTCGCATCATCTATAATTTTTTGTGGTATACCATTTGTTAATGATATACCTGTTAATTTATCAAATACATTCCATAATGTTCTTTCATTATAAGGCATAGCATTCCACATTTGATATCGTCTAATTATCCGAATATCATAATTACTATTATATTTACTTCCTCCTATCATAGATCCTAATGAAGATTTTGGTAATAATGTATTTATTGGTAATCCACATCTTGATGGATCGTCACTTTTATTATCCCCTCCATAAAATCTCCATTCAGCCGTATTATCAATTACTTTACCAATTATTGAACTACATTTAGCACATAATTGCATACAATCATCTATAACTGTTTCTTTTGATCCACATGCGCATATAATTTCATTATCTCCTTCTTTATAATTATTATCATCTTTATCTAATTCAACTTTAAGATCATTCATTATATTCCATATATCATCATCTGTATTTAAAGACATTTAACAAATAAAGAATTAAATATAATCTTTATATCAAAAAAATAATCATTTTTTAAAGATTTTTTATTTAAATAATAAAAGTAATAATTACATAATAATGAGTGATATAAAAACAGAATTATGTAAAAAAATTAAAAATGATATATCACATTTAAATCAAATTGAAATAGAAGAAATTTTTAAAATAATTTATAAAAGTAATAATAATTATAGTAAAAATAATCAAGGTATTTTTATTAATCTAAATTTATTTGATCAAGACACTTTATCTAATATTAATAATTATATTGATTTTTGTATTAAATCTCATAATGAAATAAATAAATATGAAAATATTTGTAATAATTTTAGTGATGCTATTAATTCATTAAATAAAGAAAAAATAGATGATCCTAATAATGATAATATTAATGAACTTAATAAAAGTAAACAAAAAATATCTTCATATATGAAATTTTATTTACTTAAAAAAAAATTTGCTAAACAATCTATTACTAATTCTAATAAAAATGAAAAATATCTTACACATGAAGAATATCTAATTTAAATTTCTAAAATTTCATTATTTTTTTCTTTATTAAAAATATATGATTTTTCTTTATAAATTACATTCATATCTAATAAAAATGATATAAATAATGCCATTGATTGATTCCAACTATCTCGTGTTAAAGCACTTATAACTTCTGCTGATTTTTTTACTCCAAATGCCTTTGAGAATTCAGGTAATGTTATTAATTCTATTAATTTTTCTTTTATTGTTGTTTTCATTAATGTAGATGTTGATGTATATTTAATAATTAACTCTAATGGACTATTTTCCTTCTCTTTTTTAATAGGTTTTTCTTTTGTAATTATTAATGGAGTTATATTAGTAGGTTTTTCTTTTGTAATTATTAATGGAGTTATATTAGTAGGTTTTTCTTCTTTAATTACCAATGGAATTTGATTATATTTATTATATATATCAATCTTTTCCTTATAAATCCATATTTTTTCATTAGATTCATAATTATCAGGTAATTCTTGTAAGATCATCTCCATTATTATTTTTATTTATTAATATAAATAATTAAAATTCATTTTTTTATATCAAAATTCTATTTAGGTTTATATTCGGGTAATAATGTTAATCTACGCATTTTATATAATTGAACTGCTATTTTATAACAATAACTTTCTTTTGTATTTTTCTCACTATCATCTAAACCAATATCTGTAAATATTTTACTATGATCTTTTTTATGTAATGATGAACATACTATTCCTATTTTTTTTCCATAATTAATTCCAGGTGTTAATAATTTAAAAACATTTATTTTATTTTTTTTATTTTTATCTTCATATACTGGCAATATTAATCCCCATGCTAATGTTTCTTTACTTAAATCTTCAGGTATATTTATTTTAACTCTATTTGCTATTAATGATTCTTTTAATTTAGGATTAAAATTCTTATAATTACCATCACTTGAATATAATAATGGTTCAAATATATCATTAAATATATTTACAAATCCTATATATTTATTATCTGTAGGATATGTTGGAAGTTCTTTTTTAGTTATAATTATACCTTCTTTTATAAAACATTCTTCTATAAATTTGTCTATAGTATTTAATGTATCTTCTTCAAATATTTTTATAATCATATTTTTAAACAAATTTTCATCTAATGATCTATATAATGAAACTATAGCATTATTATAATTATCTTTTAAATCTAATTTATCAAATATATCATATATTTTATTATTTTCTTTAACATCTTTTTTAGGAGATATTGATTTTATATCTTTTGATAATGTTATTTTTAATGGTCTATCTTCTACAACATCTATTATATGTATACCATCATTATGTGGTAATATTAATATATTATCAATTAATATATTTGGATATATACATAATTTTATAGCATACATTAATATATGTATTTCAATATCTTTAAAAACTTCTTTTAAATAATCATATGTATAAAATCTTTCATTATTTTTAATACCTTCCAATATTAATTCTTTTATTTTATTTTTTATATTTAAACTTAAATGTTTATATGTTTCTTCTCTATATCCTAAACTATCTTCTTTTATTTTAGATATATCAACTTTACATATAGGATTATAATTTTCATTATCTCCTAATTCATATTTTATTTTAGTACCTTGTGATGTTATTAAATCAATTTCTCCTAATTTAAATAAATCTTTGGGAAAATAATTAATACTTTTAAATAAACTACAATCTATAGCATTATTTCTTATTATTTCATCAACTAAATAACTTTGATATAATTTTCTTGCCGATATTCTAAAAGCATGAACATCTGCTGTTTCTTTATTATAACCATTTATACCACAATGCATAAAAACTGTAACATTTCTTTCTTCTAATGGTAAATTTTTATGACTACAATTTCTTATACCACGTCCTATAATTTGATCTACTCTATTAAAATGATACCATGACTCTAATAAATGTATTTCTCTAATATTCATAAAATTTAATCCTTCACCTGCTACTGGTGTCATTAAAACTACTTTTACTAATTCACCATTTTGATTTAAAGGATTATTAATAACTTTCATTAAACTATCAATTGTAGTATTACCCATAATTTCAGGATTAGCAGATGATAAAATACAATATTTTAAATTTTTTATTCCTTCATATTTTGTTTCATGAGTTATTATTTCTTTATCTAATAAATTATCTGTATTTAATCTAGAAAATCCCATATGTTCTAACATTATACCAATTGGTATAACACCAGAATATATATATCTAGAATATATTAATATAATACCTTTTGTTTTTTTAATAATATCAGCTAATAATAAAAATTTTCCTGAATATAATCCAATATTATCTTTATCCGGTGATAACATATTTTTATATTTATCATTATAACGAACTATTAATTGTTCACTATCACCCATTTTTATAAATATATTATTAAAACCTTCTTTACCTATCTCATTTTCATATACTATATTCATTGGTTGTAACGCACTAAAATTATTTTTAGCAACATCTATTTTATCACCTATTGGCTCAATTGATTCTAAATATTCTATCTGTTTTTGTCCTAATTCTGATGTTATAATACCATCTTCTATTTTTTCTAACCAGTTTTTATCACTATCTGGTAAATCTTTTCCATTTTCTGTTTTTGGTATTACTTTATCTAATATTTTATATCCACTTAATTTAGGTGATAATTTAAAAGCAAAATTAAATGGATTTTTACCTCTTAAATATGATATATATGTTGATGCCATCATTGATATAAATTTTACAGCATTAGGATTTAAATTATTATCTTTATCAAATATCTTACTTTTATCATATAAATGTTCTCTTTTATCATTTTTTAATAATAAATAAAATAATTCATAAATATCACTTGGTTGATTATACATAGGTGTAGCTGTTAATAATACTAATCTATTATTAATTCCAGTATCTGTTATATAATTTAGTGAATTATATACTCTTTTATATTCATCATCATTATCTTCATTACTTCTTATATTATGTGCTTCATCTACTATTATTAATTTATCTGTTACTATTTTATTTTTTTGTATATAATTATTTTCAATATAATTTGCGAATCCATCATATGTAAAAAATTGATATCTTGATTTAATTATTTTTTTTATTCTTTTATCTACATCTTTTTGATTTAAACTACTATTTAATTGTGCTAATTTTACATAAGTTTCCCCTGTACATTGATTAGATATTGTTTTAAAATCTAATATTTTCATTGTATCAAATATCTGTCTTTTAAATCCTGCTTCTATTGCTCCTGGTAATATTACCCATATTGTTGGTTCATCCGAACTACTATGAGTATATAATAATCCTTCTGCTATAGTAATTGCGGTACATGTTTTACCAACACCTACTGAATAATATAATAATAAACTTCTATAAGGTGTTCTATATGATAGATAATGTGCTATTAAATATTGAAATGAACTTTTTTCAAATCCTTTACATGAATTAGTTGCTTGTATTTCAAAATCATTAATAGTATTAATATCATCATATTCTGGTATTTTATGAACTTGTATTTCTTTTAAACTTAAAAGTTTTTCATTAAATTTATCATCATCTAAATCGGGATAATATAAACTATTTCTCTCTGTAGTTTTTTCTGTTCGTTTGAGTTTATCTTTCTTTATTTCTACTGATTTACTTGAAGATGATGATGTTCTTGATCTAGATGATGATGATTTATTTGAACTAATTTTTTTTTCTTCTTTTTTTATTGGAGTTTTTATATGATTACATATTTCTTTTAATTTATTATAAATTGGCCCATTTTCTTTTATTTTACTATATGTTTTTGTTAAAGGATTTCGTAATTTATTAGATTTCCATTTTATACAATCTTCATCTGTTACTTCTTTTTTTAATTTATGTTTAGGATTTTTTTCACTTAATTCTTCTTTTTTTATTATTATTTTACTTTTTGATTTTTCAGTTATTCCTAATTTATTACATCCTTCTTCTAATATTTTTACTATAGGACTATTTATACTTATTCTATGATTTGTAAATGGATTCTTTTGTTTATTTGTAGTTAACCATTCTTTACATTTATCTTTATCTAATTCATATTTTTTTCCATATATATTTATATCTATTTTATCTATCTCTTCCTCTTCTCCTATTTTAGGTGTTTTTATATGAGCACATTTTTTTTCTATTTCATTATATATTACTTTACCTTTTTGAATTTTATATTTAGTAACAGGATTGATTAATTTATTTGATTTCCATTTTATACAATCTTCATCTGTTAAAATAAGTTCTTTTTTTTTATTCATAATTCTATTAGTTAAATTGAAAAGAAAAAAATAAAAAATTATCATGGATAATCAAATACACAAATATGTGGATCTGTATAATAATTTGGATCTACATTACTATCATCTTTTTTTACCAAATTTGGATTAGGATAATTTAATTGAGAACAAGATTCTGCTAATTTTACATACTTTCTAATATCATTAAACATCCTTTATTTATAATAATATAATATATTCTTATATATTTTCATATTCCATAATTTTTTTATGAGCAAATTTAAATAGTTCAATTCTTTCTATATAATAACTTTTTATATGAGATACAACTTCATTTGAATTATACCATTTAATTGCTCTAATTTCTCTTACTTGTTCTAAACAATTTTCATCTACTTTAACCTCCAAATTTTCATTTATTAATTTAGCAACATAATATACATGTTTATACATTATTCCATTTGTTCCAAAAAATATTTCTTCAAATGGAATTATATTATCTAATATCTTAATATCATATTCATTTATCCTAGTTTCTTCATAAAATTCTCTTATAGCACAGTCTATATCAGTTTCTTTCATTTTTCTTCTTCCTTTAGCAAATCCATATTCACGTTCAGCAAATATACCTTTAATTGATGTAATATAATTTTTTAAAAAATTATTATCATTTAATATTGAAAATTTTATCTTAGAATTTATAAATTCTTTATTATTTTTATTTATATCTGACTGTTGCCATACATAATTCCATATATCTTCAAATTTATTTGTTATTATCATATTTCTCTCTGATAATGCCATATTATTTAGTAATTGTTTAATATATTCAATATTATTTAATTCATATTTACCTCTTACAAATTCCATAAATGCTATACTATCTTTTCTTTGAATCATTAGATATTTTAATTCATTATTTTCTATTTTATAACAAATTATACCAAAACTAATAATAGGATGAGGACAATTTTTATAAATATGACCATTTAATCCACAATTTCTACACGATTGAACTTTATAATAATGTTTTTCAATTTGTTTATTTTTCATAAAAATAAATTATCATTATTATTTATTTATCACAAATTCTTAAATATTTAATATTTAGAATAGCGCATATCCATACCAATAAATGATTCAACAACATTATCACTTTCATCTTCTTCTGGTTTAGTAGTTTTTTCTTCTTTTTCTACTTCTTCTTCTTCATCTATTGTTTTACTACCCTTAAATTCTGCCTTTACTTGTTCTTCTTGTTTTTTTTCTTTTTTTTCTTTTGGTTTAGTATCTTCAGCAGTTTTTTTTGTAGCAAAATTTTCAATATAAGCAAATCCTTCATTTCCTCCTATAAATGGACTTATTTGTTCTAATGAATATGGTGATATATTTCCAAATTTACTTATGGATTCTTCTTTTTTATTAGGACCATATCCTATAAATTCACTTTTTTGTTTATTAGCAAAATATTCATCCATTATATTAATATTACCTACAAATGGACTTTTTTGTTTATTGGCATAATGTTCATCCATATTATCAACTTCAGTTTTTTGTTTATTAGCATAATGTTCATCCATAATATCAACTTCAGTTTTTTGTTTATTAACAAATATACTTTTAATATCTGTGGTAGGTAATTCTATTTTTTTACCTTGAGGTATTGCTGTAAATAATTCATTATTTATATATCCATCTTCTTCTTTTTTTTCATTATTATCAGCTGATAACATTAATGAATTTATTGTATTTTCAATAGCATTATTTTGAAAGGTTTCTAAATGTTCTGATGATTTTATAATTGCTTTAGCATAATCATTTGAATCTTGAGGTGACATTTTATTTTTATTTTCATTCATTTCTATTTTTTCTATAGCAGTGTTATATGTAAATAATGAACTAAATGAAATAAATACTACTATTACACAATAGATAATAACAAATACTGCTACTACCCAAGCATATAACCAACACCACCATTGTTTATCTTTAGATCCACCAGTAACCATACATGTAATTTCAAATAATATTAAAAATACACCAGGAACTAATGATAATAATATAAAAAATATTAATAAAAATTTATCTCCAATATTCATATCAGTTTTAGTTAATAATACAGTTATACATATTGCTATAATTGCTGCTAATATGGCATAAGCTGTTACTTGTGATTGTGTAGAACCAAAAAAGATATTTAAGAAGTCAGTAACACCAGACATTTATATATATTATTCTTATTCTATAAGAAAATAAGAATAAAAAAAACTATATAAAAAATGATTAATTTTTATAAATACTTTATTAATTAAGATTTATAAATATGGGTATTCCTTATTATTTCTATCATTTAACAAAAAAATATAAAAATATTATTTCAAATAATCCTCCAGAAAATATTAATATTTATGCTATTGATTTTAATGGTATAATTCATCCAGAAGCAAATAAAGAAAATAATCCTGATAAATTATTTTTAAATTTATGGAATAAAATAAATAAATATTATGAACAATTTAATCCTAATAAACTTATTATTTGTATTGATGGTGTAGCTCCTTTAGCAAAAATTATTCAACAACGAAAAAGAAGATATTTAACTATTTTTAAAAATAAAATTGATAATATTAATACTACATGGGATACTAATGCTATTTCTTGTGGTACTATTTTTATGAATAATTTAGATCAATATTTAAATAATAAAATTATTGAAGAAAATAAAACAGAATATATTTTAGATGGAAGTATTAATAACGGTGAAGGTGAACATAAAATATTTAATCATCTTTTAAAATATTTAAATGATCAAAATATTATTATTAATGGATTAGATGCTGATTTAATTATATTATCATTAATTTCAGGTATTAATAATATTTATTTAATGAGAGAAAATAATGATATTATAATATATCTTAATATTAATAATCTTAAAGAAGCTATTTTAAATGAATTAAGAGATAAATGGAAATTATTAAATGATATTGAAATTATTGAAAGTTATTGTGTTATGTGTTCTATTTTAGGAAATGATTTTATTCCACATATTCCTACTTTAAATATGAAAAATGATGGATTAAATACTTTAATTGATTTTACAACTATAGCAATTAATGAATTTGGTTCATTAGTTTCTAATAATAAAATAAATAAAAATACTATTTCACAAATTTTTAATTTAATTTCTACAAATGAAGATGCACAAATTATTATAGAAGTAGCAAAATTTATTGAAAGAAAACCTACAAATATGACAACTATTAGTAGTGATTATGGTCTGAAAAATAAAGATAAATTAACTTATGATATTTATAATAATAATAAAAGATGGCGTTATTATTATTATAAAGAATTATTTGATATTAACATTAATTATGATAGTTCTTTAATTTCTTCTATTGTTGAAAATTTCATTAAAGGTATTTATTGGACTTATAATTATTATAAAAAATTTGATTTAGATTATGAATGGTTTTATCCTTATAATTATCCTCCTACTTCTAAAGATATCAGTAATTATCTTAAAGTAAAAAATAATATTCCTGATATTAAAAGTAATGGAAATTTTCTATTATCAAAATATCAATTATTATTAATCTTACCTATTCAAAGTAATCATTTATTAGATTTTGATGAAAATTTAAAATTATTAACAACTGATAATAAAAAAGGTTTAACATATTTATTTCCTAAAGAATTTAAAATACAAACATTTTTAAAAACTCATTTACATGAATGTTATCCAATTCTACCAATGATTAATATTTCTAAAATTAAAAATATTAATTAAAATAAAAATAAATAATATAAAACCCTATTTAAAATATTTATTTTTTATACCTTAAAAAAAGTTTTATATATAATTTTATTTTTTTTGAAGTTTCTTAATATCTAAATTAATAAGAATACTTAAAACATAAATATAATATTTACGTTTTTTTAAAGTATCTTATATATAAATTTAAATTTATAAGAAACTTACTTTTATATAAGATAATTATTCTTATATCTTTTATAAATTAACTAATATTCTATTATATAAATAATCTACCAAATTTTCCCATTTATAATTTGTTAATATATGTTGTCTACCCTTAAACCCATGTTTTTCAACTAATTCTGGACTACTTAAATATTTCCAAAATGCTTCAGCATATTCATGAGGATCTGTTAATTCTGCTATTCCTCCAATACCAGCACTTTTATTATCTAAATATATATTTATTTTTGGTTTTATTAATATTGAAATATTTTCATTTAAAAATTCTCTCATCCCCCCTACATATGCTGATACTTGTGCTTTTCCTAATGCTAAACTTTCAAATCCACATAATCCAAAACCTTCTCCATCTGCTGTATTTAAACCTATATCACACGCATTATATAATATATTAATATCTCTATCTGATAATTGTTGCGGTGCTTGAACTGTTATTATACTATTTGTTACATAATCTAATGGAACATCTCTAAATTTAACTTCATTTTCAATTACATTAGAAATATCCCAATATCCATCTACCATTGTTCCTATTACTAATTTAATAGGTCTGGATGTATATTTATTTATTTTACAATCATTTTTATTTATTTTCTTTGTTACATTTACATGATAATGTCTCTCTACAAATTCAATCCATGCTATAATTGTTATATCCCATCTTTTTCTAGGTTGATTTCTATTTAAATTTAATACCATAAAATCATTATCATCATAATTATAATATAATCGTGCTACATTTTGTTTTATAGGATAATATAATTTATGATCAAAACCATGAGGAAATACATATATTGGCATGGTTTTTCGTATTCCTAATTTATATGCTATTTCTTTCCAATAAGGTGTAAATGCTATTATACCATCATAAAAAGTATTTAATAATTGAATATATTCATTTTTTTGATATCTATAGACTTGATCCATATATGATATTAATTTGAATTTATTTCTGTAATTTCCACATTCATTTATAATAGTAGCTGTTAAACTTGTTGTTATTATCGCATCATTAAATATTATTATAATATCTTGAGGATGTGATTTTATATAATTTCCTATTTCTTTTTCTCCAAAACCTGATCTTTTAGGATCTTCATTAGCATAAGCATCATGTATTATAACATTATTTGGTATATCACCTCTTAATACTTCCTGACCACCTAAAATATTAAAATTTTGAAATCCATATATTGTTAATTCTATATCTTTATATTTTGCTAAATATTTTCCTATATAATACATTACTCTACTGTATCCATTTGATTGAATTGGATGTGTACCACACCACATTATTCGTTTTTTTCCATTAGAACTTGGTTTCCACCAATTAGAATTATTTTCTTCTGTCATAATTATTAATCTTTATATCAAAATCTTTAAATAAGAATATATTTAACTTAAATATTTAAGAAAATAAAACCATTTAAATTCTGAATAAGGTATTGTATAATTATCATTATTACCTTTTATTAATTTTATTAATGATGGATTATTTAAATATAAAGAAACATATAAATTTTGGTCTTTTCCTATAAAATAATTATTTTCTATATATATCGGTATTATATTATTATAATATATATCTATAATTTCTTTAAATTTATCTTCACTTCCTATTATAAAACCTGCCCCTATTGTATTAGATATATATCTATATTTTTGATTATAAGGATTTTTAAAATCTTCTTCTGTAAAATTATAATCAATATTTAACATATATATTTTATCTTCTGTAATTTTTTCAATATTTGGAAATTTTTTCATATACATATTTATATATAAAGGATTTCTCACATAACCAATATCACACCAAGCAAAATATTTAGTACTAAAAGGATTTAATACTATTCCTTTTTCTACAAATTTTAATTTTTCATTCCATATCATATATAAATCTATATTATGATATTTTTGTTCATGATCGTTTTTTAAATTTTCTTTTAAATAATCTAAATATCTATACATATAAAAATTTTCTATTTTTGTTATTATTATTAATGTTTTATCTTCATATTTACTTCTAGCTTTTTTAATAATTTCATAATATTCTTCACATGTAAATACTATTAAATTTTTATTTAAATTTAATAATAAATTATTTATCCATCCATCATATGTATGATTATATTTATTTTTATTTATTTTAAAAAAAGCAGTTATAATTGTTATATTATCAGCCATATTTAAAAATATAATCCGTAATTCTTAAATTAAAAAAATAAATATAATTATTATAAATAAATGGATGATTTAATTAATTGTGAATATAAAATTATAACAATTGATACTGATACAGCTACTTTTACTAATATTACAAATTGTGAGTTTTATATAACATTAGATGAACCTTTAAGAAATGTATATAAAATAAATCTAATAACAATGTTACTTAATATTCCTAACAATTCATCATTAAAAATACCTTTAAATCAAATTTATGTTAATTTAAATAATTATAATAGACTTATATCTAAAAGTTATAATATATTAGATGGTAAAAGATCTAATATTAATGTTTTTGATTCTATTATAGTTGAAAATCAAATTATTGATAATACATCATCTAATAATACAACATTAAAAAATGATTATAATAATTCTGATTCTATTTATTATTTAAATCCTATTGAACCTCAATTAATGCGTTTTTCGGTAAAATTAACAGATAAATATAATAATAATATCTTAAAATCTGATATTAATCGTTTTATTATTAAAATAGGTGTATATTATAATAATAAAAAAACAACTAGAATTTAACTATAATATCTATTTCTTTTTATGTTTAATTTCTTTTTATATATATTTTCTGATTCACTTTCTTCACTATCTGATGAACTACTTAAATATTCCAATATTTTTTTATTTTTTTTATATTGAGTTTCATTCTTATCTATATATTCATCATCTTCATTAGTATTATTTTTAAATTTTAATTTTTCTTTCTTTTTTTTTGTAATTTGTTGTGGTTCTATATCTATTTCTATTATCCTAATATCATCCAATCTATCTTCTTTTGAAATTTCTTTAATCGTTTCTTTAACAATGTTTTCTTCTGTAATAATTTCTTCTTCTTTAATATTTTCTTTTTCATTAACTTTATTATCTTGTATATTTTCTGTTTTTTCTTGTTCTTCAACAGCAATTTCTTCTTTTTTAATATTGAAATTTTTTTCTTCAATAATATCAATGTTTTGTTGTGTTTTAATGTTTTCATCTTCATCATTTTGTTGTTCTATTATTATATCATTATAATTAGTCATTTTTTTATTTTCAGTGTCTTCTTCAATAAAATCAATATTTTGCTGTGTTTTAATGTTTTCATCTTCATCATTTTGTTGTTCTATTATTATATCATTATAATTAGTCATTTTTATGTTTTCTTCTTCATCATTTTGTTGTTCTATTATTATATCATTATAATTAGTCATTTTTATGTTTTCATCTTCTTTATCGGATTCTGATTCTTCTTCTTCATATTCTGAATCTTCTTTATTTTCTTCTTCTTCAGATTCTGATTCTTCTTCTTCAGATTCTGATTCTTCTTTGGATTTAGATTCAATTACTATAGCTTCTTTATCTATATTAGATTTTTTAGGAATAACTTCTTCAGATGAATCTGTTAATATTGTTTCAAATGGTATTATTTGTCTTAAGGTGTCTTTAATTATTTTTCTTATATTTTTTTCAATTATATTTATATGATATTGTTTTTCTGATGGTTTTAAATTTTTACTTGAAAATAAATAAACATTCTTCCAACAATAAATACCTATATTTATTAAACATTTATGAATAAAATCATAAGGAGTTATTAATATTATATCTTTAATTTTATATTTATATTCTGTTTTTATATTAACATCTAATATAACAATTTTCTTTAATAATTTATCAAAATAAGTACATTTTATTTTTTTTATTAAATCTTTATATTCATCTTGTATTATATTATTATTCCATTTTTTTATATTAAGTAATTCATCTTGAAATATTTTTATTGTATCAGTTTTTGCATATATTTTAAATATTTTTTTTGTTAAAGGTATCGTAATTAAATCTAATAAATGTTCTACATATTCTTTTTTACTATCTAAAAAAACTTGCATTTTTTTTATATAACTATCTATTTTATATTTTTGCTTAAATATAAATATTTATTATTAATAGAATAATGGTTAATAGTGCTTCTAATTTTTATTATTTTATTGAAGATTTAGATGTAACTGATGATAAAATTCCAGATGGTGTATTAGTCAGACAATTAAAAATTAATAAAGATACAGGTATGTATGAATATACTAAAAATTGCTATATTACTGCTAATAATTTAAAAAAAATAATAGATGATGTTGTATTACCATATGATAATAATAGTAAAAAATTAATTAAAACAATATTAGTATCTCATAATAAATTAAATAAAATTAGAAATAAACATGTTCCTATAGATAAAATACCTCGTATAGTTATTTCTAATACTTCACATTTTGCTGATTTTATTAAAGATAAAAATATTAATATTAATAAACTATTAATTGATTTAAAAAAAATAATTAGATAAATATTTATTTCTATATTAAAATTAGATATTATGACAAAAAAATTTTATTATTTAATAGAATCTCTTGATATTGATGGTGATAAAAATTCTGACGGTTTTTTAATAACAAAATATAAAATTAATAAAAAAAATAATGATAAAATTTTCTTAGTTAGTAAATATGTAACTTTTAAAAATTTTAAAGATAAATATAATAAATTATTAAAATCTGTTAAAGGTGGTAATATGCATAATCAACAATTTCCTCCTAATTATTATAATAAACGTGAATATAATAATTATATGAATAATGATCCTTATTATAATCAACATCAACCTCAAGTAATGGTTGCTTATCAACAACCTAGTATGGGTAATGCGTTTATGGAAGGATTAGGTGGCGGATTGGGTGCTGGTCTAGGTCTTGGAATTATGGATGGAATTTTTGAGTTATTTTAATTTTGTATTATTTTTTTTAATAATTTAAAAAAATTGAAATTAATAAATATATTATTAATTGTTATCTACAATGGATGAAATTAAGTCATTTATTGCTGAGAATAATTCTTCTGATACATGTTTCTTTTCATCCATTGATGATGAAACAATTGAATTAATTGAAAGAACAAAATCTAATACAGAATTATTAGAATGTATTAGTTCTATGTTAAATGACATAGAAGATATAGAAATAACATCTAAAGTTATTAAACATGAATTTGAATTTTATCCATATGTATATTTTACATATAATAAATTAAATATCAAATATTCATTAACTATTATATATAATAGTCGTTCTTATCCATATTGGTTATTAGAATCTGATTAAAAATTACATTCATATTTATAAAACAAAAATTTATTTTTTGTTTTTTATTATAAAATAAAAAAATGATTTTAAAATTATATAAATCAATATTACAATATTAATATTATCAATGGAACTAAAAGAAGATTTTCAATGGGATATTTTAGACACCTATTTCTTGAATTCTTCTTCTAATTATAAAACATCTCAATTAGTTAAACATCAAATTGATAGTTATAATAAATTTATTAACACTACTCTTCTTCAAATTATTAGCGGTTTTAATCCTATTCGTATTAATACTAATAATAAAAATACTGATAGCGATAATAATATTCAAAAAATTTATATTAATGTATTACAACCTTCTTTAAGTAAACCTACTTATCAAGTAATTGATGGAACTTCTTCTATTATGACTCCATATATTGCTAGAATGAATAATTTAACATATTCAAGTTCTTTATTTGTAAAAGTACATATTATTATTGAATTATTAAATGATGATGGTATTCCTACTAAAATTGATAAATATGTAAATAATGTATATATTGGCAAAATTCCTATTATGGTACGTTCTGATGCATGTGTTTTAACACAAATACCAGCAATTGGAAATGCTAATAATGATGAATGTAGATATGATTTTGGCGGATATTTTATTGTTAATGGAAATGAAAAAGTTCTTATTATGCAAGATAGAATTAATGAAAATGAAACTTTAGTATTTGTTCCAAATAATAATAATGATGGTATTTATGCCGAAATTAGATCAATGAGTGATTCCTCATATTTACCACCTAAAACTACTAGTCTTAATATGGTTGGTAAAATTAATCATATGGGTAGAAATATTAGATTAAATACATCTTTTCTTAAATCTGAAGTTCCTGTATTTATTATGTTTAGAGCTTTAGGTATTATTAGCGATAAAGAAATTTTACAACATATTGTATATGATCTTGATAATAAAGATAATCAAAGAATTATTAATCAATTAAGAGCTTGTTGTGAAGATGCTTGTGATATTCATACACAAGAACAAGCTGAAGAATTTTTAATTAAAAATATGACAGGTGTTAATAAAAATACACCAAATCCCATTAAAATTTTAAGAGATAATATCATTAATGATTTTCTTGGTCACGTTGGTAAAAATTATAGAAGAAAAGCATTATATCTTGGTTACATGATTAATAAAATGATTCGTATTTATATTAAATATGATGATTATGATAATCGTGATTCATATATGAATAAAAGAATTGATACAGCAGGTGTTTTAATGAGCAATTTATTCAGACAATGTTATGGAAAAATGACAAAAGAAATTAAAGGATTAATTGAAAGAGAACTTAATTTATGGAGAGCTAATCATACATCTATTACAACTGATATTATTAGTGATAATAATATTCATAGATATTTTAAACATTCATTATTAGATTCTTGGTTAAAATATTCATTATCTACTGGAAATTGGGGTATTAAAAGTATTGGCAGTTTTCAAAATATTCGTCAAGGTGTTTCTCAAGTATTAAATAGAATGTCTTATGCTAGTACTCTATCACATTTAAGAAGAATTAGTACAGCTATGGAAAAAAATGGTAAATTAGTTCAACCTAGAAAATTAGATAATTCTCAAATTAATATGATTTGTCCAGCAGAAACTCCCGAAGGTGCTTCTGTTGGACTCGTTAAAAATATTGCTTTAAGTACTAATATTTCTATTGCTATGAATAGTACTCATATTAGAACAATTTTACAAGAATTAGGTACTAATATTTATGATGATAGTTTTAGATATGTATTTGAAAATGAAACTAGTAATATTGGAAGAGATAAAGTTTTCAATTTTCTAAAAGAAATGGGTAATTTATCTAATGTGTATGTTCAAATTAATGGTGATATTATTGGTTATCATACTAATCCTAATGAATTATATAAAACTCTTAAACATTATAAAAGATCTGGTATTATTTATCCTATGACATGTGTTATTTGGAATATTATGAAAAGAGCTATCATTATCAGTACTGAAGCAGGTAGAATGTATAGACCATTATTAATTGTTGATTATGATGAAATTAATAAAAAATCAGAATTAAGAATCACTAAAATTCTTAGAGAAAAAAATATTACATGGAATGAATTTATTAAAGATAAAACTTTTGATAATCTAATTACACCCAATAATTCTAATAATGAAGAAGGTATTATTGAATATTTAGATTGTAATGAAATTAATCATGCTATGATTGCTATGAATTATAAAGAACTTTGTAAAAAATCACTAGAATATCATATGCCTATTCAATATACTAATTGTGAAATTCATCCCAGTTTAATGAATGGTGTATTAGGTGTGAATATCCCATTTAGTGATCATAATCAATCACCTCGTAATTGTTATCAATGTTTAAATGAAAATGAAAAAGTTTTATTAAGTAATGGTGATTATAAATTAATTAAAAATATTCAAATTGGTGATAAAATTGTATGTTTTAATCCTAATACCTTAGAAACTTCTATTTCTGATGTTATTTATCATTATAATCGTATTACCAATAAAATTGTTTATAATATTAAACTTATTAGTGGTAGAACTATTACCGCAACATATGATCATAAATTTATGACAAATCAAGGATGGGTTCAAGTTAAAGATTTTGATGAAACTATTAAATTAGGTATTCTTATTAATACTAATTATGAAGATAATACTAATTATAATTGTATTAAAACTATTAATATTAATGTTAATGATCAAGTAAATAATTTCTATAAATCTATTAATATTTATCCTCTTAGTACTGATAATTATAATATGCCAATTATTGCTAGAATGGCTGGTTATTATTATAATAATAAATTTAATTTCGTATCAGATATTGATAAAAAATCATTTATCAATGATGCTATTCAATTAGGATTTATTAATAATATTTACGATATATCTTTAGAATTATTATTATATAATGTTAATTTATGTATCAATGATTGGTTATCTTCTGTAAGTACTTTAATTAAAAAAGAATATTTATCAGGATATTTAAGTATTAATAATATTACTAATAATAAAAAAAATATTATTAATGATGTTTTAAAAGAATTTGGTAATAATTATAATATTAATGTTGCGTATAATTATAAAGAATTACATAAAAATTTTATTGAAAATGAATATCAAAAGTTTCAATTAGAATATTATAGATCTGATAATATATTACCATATTATTCTATTCAAGAATTTGAAAATCTTCTTGAAATTAAAGAGAATATTGTATTTATTCCATTCTTAAATAAATTCATTAATACTAATAATAATATTAGTGATTTAACTATCAGTAATACTGAATTTCATAGTTTTATTGGTGGTGATGGATTTACTGTTAGTAATTGTGCTATGGGTAAACAAGCATTAGGTATTTATATGAGCAATTTTAATCATAGAACAGATACTATGGGAAATATTATTAATTATCCTCAAAAACCTATTGTTTCTACTAATTTATCAAAATATACTTATACTAATGAATTACCTTCTGGTGTAAATGCGATTGTTGCTATTATGACACATACTGGATTTAATCAAGAAGATAGTGTTATGATTAATAAATCTGCTCTTGATAGAGGATTATTTACAAGTACATATTATAAAGTATTCAGAGATCAATGTACTAAAAATCATAGTTCTGGTGAAGAAGAAATTTTCGTTAATCCTAAAGAATTATGTGTGGGTAAACCTTATTCATATGATAAATTAAGTGATAATGGATTTATTCAGAAAAATACTTATGTTGATAATGGTGATATAATTGTTGGTAAAGTTATGCCTAGAAAAATGAATGGTAAAAATACATATCAAGATAATAGTATTTATATGAAATCAAATGATGATGGATATATTGATATGAATTATGTGGGAACTAATAGTGAAGGTTATAAATTCTGTAAAATTAGAATTCGTAAAAATAGAAAACCTGAAATTGGCGATAAAGTTGCATGTTATACACCTGATCATCAATATTTAACATCTGATGGATGGATTAATGTAAATGAATTAACATTAAATCATAAAGTAGCAACATTAGTTGATAATAAACTTATTTATCAATGTCCTACTAAATTATATGAATATGATTATTCAGGTAATATGTATCATATAAATACAAGAAATGCTGATTTATTAGTTACACCTAATCATCGTATTTATTATAAATCTCATAAAAAAACAGCTAATTATAAAATTAAAACTGCTGAAAATATTTATCACTCTAAATTCAAAATTAAACAATATATTGAAGATTGGAATCCTATCTATTCTAATAATAATATTCCAGATTGTCTTATTTTATCTGATAATAATACATATATAAGTCATTTTAAAATTAATAATGAAGTTATTATTGATATTGATGATTGGATTTATATTTATGGTTTATATATATCATATGGTTTTATTGATAATAATATTGATATTATTAATTTCTTAAAAAAATATAATAATAATTGTTTACATGATTGGGTATGGTTTCTTAATAAAGAACAATCTATTAAATTAATTAATATTATATGTAATATTAATAATGAAAAAAATATTAAATGTCATAATATTAATACTAGTTTATCCGATGATTTACAAAAATTAGCATTACATGCTGGATATTCTTGTAATAAATATCAAATGTATAATTCAGATAATTGGATATTAAATATTTATACTAATAAATATGAATCAACTATTAATAATAATAAAAATTCTAAATATCAAGATGAATATATTGATTACAATGGTAAAGTGTATTGTTGTACTGTAAATGATGGCGATGGTATTGTATATGTTAGAAGAAATGGTAAAGCTTTATGGTGTGGTCAATCTAGATCAGCACAAAAAGGTTCTGTTGGTATGATATATGATCATAAAGATATGCCATTTACAAAAGATGGTATTGTACCTGATATTATTATTAATCCTCATGCTATTCCTTCTAGAATGACTATGGCTCAATTAATGGAATGTATTATGGGTAAAGTAGGATGTAATATTGGAGCTTATGGTGATGCTACACCATTTTCAGGATGTACTGTAGAAGATATTGCTAAAAATTTAGAAAAAACAGGCTTAGAAAGATATGGTAATGAAATTATGTATAATGGCAGAACTGGAGAACAAATTAAAACAGAAATATTCATAGGTCCTACTTATTATCAACGACTAAAACATATGGTTACTGATAAAATACATTCTAGAGGTAGTAATGGACCTATTGTAATGTTAACTAGACAATGTTCTGAAGGTAGAGCAAGAGGTGGTGGATTACGATTAGGTGAAATGGAAAGAGATTGTTTTATTGGACATGGTTCTGCTTTATTCTTAAAAGAAAAAATGTTAGATTGCGCTGATAATTATAGAGTATTTATATGTAAAGATTGTGGTATGATTGCTACAGTTAATCCTGAAAAAAATATTTATAAATGTAATCATTGTAAAAATGCTACTGATATTGTTCAAATTAGAATTCCATATGCTTTTAAATTACTAACACAAGAATTAAATACTATGAATGTAATTATGAGATACATATGTAATTAAAAAATAAAATAATATATTATTATTTAAAAATGTTTGTAATTTAGATTTTAACAAACTAAAAACATTTCTTATAATTTATGAAATAAATAAAAAAATGATTTATATAATATGAATTTAACTCAACATAATATGGAAATTAAACAAACAAAAGGATTAAATCGCAATACTATTGATAAATATTACACAAAAGATATTATTGTAGAATTATGTTTAAATTTTATTAAAAAATATATACAAATAAATACAGATGATTTAATTATAGAACCTAGTGCTGGTAACGGTTCTTTTATTAATGGTATTAAATTATTATCAAATAATTTTATATTTTATGATTTAGAACCAGATAATAACGAAATACTAAAACAAGATTATTTGTTATATGATTATATTAATATTAAAGAAACTTTTAGTAAAATACATATAATAGGTAATCCTCCATTTGGTCGTCAATCTTCATTAGCAATTAAATTTATAAAAAAATCATGTGAATTTTGTGATAGTATTTCTTTTATACTACCTAAAAGTTTCAAAAAAGATAGTTTAAAAAAAACATTTCCATTAAATTTTCATCTTATATTTGAAATAGATTTGCCTGACAAAGCATTTTTAGTAGATGGTTTAGAACATAATGTTCCATGTATATTTCAAATTTGGGAAAAAAAAACAATTAATAGAATTATAAATGAAAAATTAGAACCATTAAATTTTATATTTGTTAAAAAATCAGAAAACCCAGATATTTCATTTCGTCGTGTTGGAGTAAATGCTGGAACAATAGATACAAAAATTGATGAAAAAAGTATTCAATCACACTATTTTATAAAATTTACAAATGAAAAATCTATAATTGATAATATAAACATATTATCTACAATAACTTATGACTTTAATAATACTGTCGGTCCTAAATCCATATCAAAACAAGAATTAATATTAAAATTCAATCCATTATTAGAAAGTATAAATTAATAATATTTTTTAAATTATTTAAATAACATAATGTATTATTTTTAAATCCAGTTTTAAATAAATTATATGCTTTATTTTTTTTACTTTTAAATTGTATTTCATTACAAACTACACACAATAACTTACTATTTTCATTATTATGTTTATTATTTTCTATATATTTTGACCCTCTGTTAAGTTGTTGTCCTCCACCCCATAAATCTAATTGATTCATACCAATAATAATTTTATTAGTTGATTTTTCTAGAATATACCAATCTGGTATTTCAGTAGTATAATGTTCTTCGCATTTTTTTTCAAAATAAATATCAAATCGGTCTGTATCTAATTCTAATTTTGTAATATATTGATTTACTATTTTATTAAACTTATTACCTCTAATAACTCCCATTGTACCTGCTGGTATTAATTGTAATAAAAAATCTTGTAGTATTTTTTGTATAATTTCTTCATCTATATATTTTTTCAAAACTTCACTCAATTTTTTAATGTTATTTTTAACTGAATTACAATCTTTATATTCACACATTAATTTTACATCAGTTAATTCTTCCAAAGTTTTATAACAAATTTCTTTTTTTATTCTTGCGTTAATATCTTCAATAGATAATTCAGATTCAATAACATGTTTAATATTTTGTATTGTCATCTTTTTATTATAATATATTGATGTATTTCATTTTTTTATAAAAAATTATTAAATAAAATACAATAAGATGTTTAATATATTGAGTTAAAAAACAAAAGATAAATTAATACCTTTTGTTTTTATATTTTTATTTTTTTATTTAATAATCATCAAATTCTTCTGATTCATTATAATAATTTTTTTCATATTCCTCATATTCTTCATAATATGAATCATCATCCGCGTCATATTCAGAATCAGCGTCATAATCAAATACACCAATTACTAAATCATAATATACATTTCTACAACATTCTGGTTTATAAAATTCTGACATAGGATCTTCTTCTTCAAACCAAATATCACCCAACCGATCATCATACATATTATCCATTGTTATATATAATTATTTATTAATTATATAGTATCATTTTTTAATTAATTTATTAAATATTAATACAAAAAAATAATTATTTTATATTCTTAAAATAATTTAAGTATTTCAAAAACTAGCCATATTTTAATAATTAATGGTATTTTTATATTATGAACTACTGATATTATAATA
>Ga0214923_10000914_pt1 | contig 43394 bp, 44 predicted proteins | sample LL1510_MetaG_FD_177993 | JGI IMG/M metagenome (GOLD analysis project Ga0214923, IMG submission 177993) | Freshwater microbial communities from Lake Lanier, Atlanta, Georgia, United States - LL-1510 | ecosystem: Environmental > Aquatic > Freshwater > Lake | place: USA: Georgia | collected... | reverse complement strand
ACGTTTTCGATGCATCTTTCGCAGGTTGATTCTCAGCTGCAGCAGGCGTATGAGCAAGGACAAAAACCTCTGATTCGGTCTGGTGATCGTATTGGATATGTTGGCAGTTCGGGTGAGGGAATTGTGACCAATCATTTACATTTTGAATTGCGATTAGGAACCCCATGTTCTCTTGAATACCAACTTACAAATCCGACTTCAAGTTGCGCCAAAGGTTTTGGTTTTGATCCGCATATTCATCCGCTACATCTTTTGTCATCGTCTCCCACGGATGCGACGATTTCTCAAGTGCAGGCCTTGGAACAGGGGAGAGATGGGTTATATCAAATAACGACGCAAGATTTTTCCCCCGGTTTAGTTCAATTTGAATTAACGTTTTTACAGGATAATGGAGCTCTCTTGTATGAGCATGTTCTTCATTTAGATACGCGTGCAGGATTTGATGCGCGGTCGGTTGCCGCGCTTGATACTCAGGATAAAACGAAGCCGTATCTTGAGCCAAAGTTGTTTAATGTTACGTCGACGATGTATGAAATAGCGTATCGTATTCCGGCGTCCATTTTTTCACGCGTTAGTGGAGCAAAACAAATGAGATTGCGTGTGACAGATTATTTGGGTTCAGAAACGGTATTTGCTCGGACTTTTACGGCGGCGGCAGGATGCTCTTTCGCTCCAGGGTCATTGTATAAACTACCTTCAGATTTTCTTCCTGATACACAGCATGATACAGCCGTTTATTATTATGGGGCAGATTGTAAGCGTCATGCGTTTCCCAATGAGCAAACGTATTTTTCGTGGTTTAAAGATTTTTCGCAGGTACAAGAGCTGTCAGTCGCTTCCATGGCTTCTATTCCTTTAGGGGCGAATGTTCGATTTAAGCCTGGCACGATCATGGTGAAGCTCCAAACCGTGCCTGATGTTTATGCTGTGACGGGTTATGGCGTGCTTACGTGGGTTGCTCGTGAAGAAGATGCGATATCGATATTTGGCGCGACGTGGGCCAAGCAAGTGCGAGATTTGTCTGATGCGTTTGCTGTTGATTATCAATTTAATCGTCAAAATCGAATCACTTCTTCCGAGTGGAATTCTGTAAAGAATACGAATTGGAATTTACCGTAATTTTATTTGGATTTGGTTTTACGAAATAATCTGGATGAGTTGGCAAGAGGTAGGAAGTCTGTAACAAAGTTATACGCTGCGGCCAACGCTGGGCCAAAGACACCGGCAAAAACAAAGACAAATCCAATCAGATTTGAAATAGACCAGATCCAGACATTTCCTTTGATGACTTGTTCAGTACGTTTTGCGAGCAATACCAATTCAGGTACGCGTTCAAGATTATCGGTGAGTAGCACTATGTCGGCTGCTTCTATGGCTACTGCAGTTCCGGTCATACCCATCGCGATACCGACGGTTGATCGAGCAAGTGCTGGAGCATCGTTGATGCCATCACCAATCATCACCGTGGTACCTTTTTGAGTTAATTGTCCTACTTCTCGTTCTTTTTCTTCCGGTAACATGGTTGGGCGATAATGTTCGATTCCAACGGATTTTGCCACGGCGGCGGCAGTACGGAGCTGATCGCCGGTAAACATGATGATTTCGTTTATGCCGTACTCACGCAGTTTATCCAGGCTTTGTTTGGCGGATGGGCGTGGGAGATCTGCAATACGTACTCGACCAATGCAACGACAGTCAACCGCAACATAAAAATCACTTGTGATATTCGTTTCTTTTTCATCAGAATCTTTTGTTTTCCATGCTTCTGGAATATTGATGCCGGATTCTGTGAGCAGGGCCGGGGTGCCAACGAGGATGCCGCGGCCCTTTGATAAGACCCAAATACCGCGACCGCGGTAGACCTGAAAGCGCTCCGGATCGGGTACGACTCCAATGCGTTTTACTGCTTCACGAAAGACCGCGCGTCCGATGACATGTTCAGAATATTTTTCCGATATCGCGAGGCATTCCCAGATAAAAAATTCCGTAACGGAAGGATCTCGATCGATACGCTCGATGCGCAGATCACCAAATGTTAATGTGCCTGTTTTATCGAGCACGAGTGTTTTGATGTTTGCTAAAGGTAAAAGCCTGGCTCCACCTTTTACAATCATGCCGTGTTTTGCTGCTTGGCCTAGTGATGCGGTGATCGCAAGGGGAATAGCGACGGCAATATCGTCGGCGCATGCGACTAAAAAGAATGCGGCGACCATTTCAGCATTGCTCGTTATTGCATAGATGCCGATGCCAGCGATGCCGATCAGCGGTAAAAAATAGACGGCAAATGTGTCTGCGGCTTTTTCGACGCGCGATTTATGTCGGGATGCTTCTTGAATCAGTGCGGCCATTCGTTCGAGTGTCGAGTCTTTTCCAATATGGGTCGCACGAATTTTTATTGCGCCTGCAGAAATCAAGGTTGATGCCAGCACGCGATCGCCGATGACTTTTTCTTTGGGTAATGATTCGCCGGTGACAGATGATTCGTTTACCAAAGCTGTGCCATAGACGATGAGTCCATCGCAAGGCATGCGTTCGCCTGTGCCGACAAGCAGAATATCTCCCGAGCGAATATCTTGAGTTTTTATTTCATCAATTTTTCCACGTGTTTCACGTCTGGCGGTGTGTGGTTTGAGTGCCAGAAGTTCTTCTACGGCGCGGTGTGAGCGAGCTTCGGTGCGTTTTTCAAGAATTTTAGCCGATGCCAGCATTAAGGCGATAAATGCACCGGATGAGGTCTCTTGAAGGATAAGCGCGATGGCAAGGGCGAGTAAATTGTAAAGATCGATTGTGATGCGGAATTCGCCAAGGCCTTTTGCTGCTTCTTTGAGTGTAGGAATGGCGCTCACGACAATAATGATTGTGGCGAAAATCCAGGTATGCGGAAAGAACAAGACTAATCCTAGGCCTGTAACCGGTAATGCGATTGATAAAACTTCGGCCCGTGTGACGTGCATAAGGGGTATTTTACACTAGTAGCTTGATTATTTGTGCCTGGTTTAAAAAAAGAGCTGTTAGCCCTTTTTTATTGCCATCATCCAGCGCTCCGTTGCCGTGCCATGGTCGCCACCTTTGTCTCTCCAGGTTGTTTCAAATTGTTCGATCGGAAGGATGCGTATTCCAGATTCTGTCGCAGGATCCATCATGAATATTTTGAGCTTTCCAACATCATAGACAACGGTGTAGTGATCTTTGCCATCTAGAGTCCATCCAACGATGACGGGGACATCGTCTTCGACAAATCTGCGGATGTCGTCGATGGTCGCATGATCGATGTCGGCGGTTTTTAAGCCTGCAGCAAGCGCTCCGGCCATCATTTTTTCATGCGAAGCGTGCTCATCCGGTGTTACTTCACACAGTTTTGCGATTTCATCTTGTGAATAATCTTTTTTGTAGTGCGTGAGAACAACTTTAAGTGCTGCTGGTCCACAAAGGCCAGGCAACATGCGTACTGGAGTCATTGGTTGCATAATGAGAGGCGTTAGGTGGAAAATATCGTTCGTGCACGGGGCTTAGGTTTTTGATTCGGTGTTAGAGGATTTTGGTTTGTCCGGCATTTGGAACTCTTGTACGGCTTCATCTAATTGTTCTCGACGTTCAACTTCGGCAAGTTCTAATATCGATTTACTGATCAGAGTTGGATGTGGAATTTGTTCAAAGACAAAGCGTGATTTTTCTCCGGCTGTTTGAATTTCCACATGGCCGTAATCAAACATTGTTTCGATAAAGCCGCTTACCGAGCTTGTGACATCCTGCACGCGATAGAGCCTTAGTTCAGAGACCGTGCGAGAAAATAACCCAGTCTGTTCGATATTCAGGATGCGTTTGTTTGTCACGATCCAGACATCGAGATAGTAATCCATGAAGTTTTGAAATAAGAACATCCATGTAAATAGAAAAAATGCGGATGATCCCAAGACGAATAGCGGCATGATGATCGGGTCTTGTATGAGCTCTATTTTATAATTTGGAAGATACCAAAGAAGAAATGGCACAATTCCAATGAGGAGAATGTACCCAAGTAATAACCAAAATATGGTGAGCGGATGTCGATGCAGGACGTGAACGATTTTTTCGTTCGGAATCGCATTCGGAAGGTGGTTGAGTTCCAGCATATCGTTAGATACCTAGGCCAGGCAGATTTGACGTTGGTAATAATTGCACGGATTGCGTCCAATCGACTTGCGCGAGGTAGATGCCGGTCGCCGCGAGCACGAGAAAGATCACCATGACAAAGATGGCAATACTGGTAACGGTGATGGAGCCTGAGATGCCAAAGCGCATGCTCATCATCACTGTTATGAGTGACATGATGCAAAACAGCATGACGAGAAATGCCCAGATTCCGAAGAAAATAATGAGAGGGATCATGTTATTGCAGCATTGTACCTTGGCGATCGGGGATCGTGAAGCCAAGGTGTTGATAGGCGAGATCTGTTGCCATGCGACCGCGTAGGGTTCGGGCAAGCAGACCTTGCTGGAGTAAGAATGGTTCGATGACTTCTTCGAGCGTTTCCATCTCTTCGGAGGTTGCCGCTGCCAGAGTTGAAAGCCCAACTGGTCCGCCTTGGAATTTTTCCACAAGGGCTCGCAAGACTCGGCGATCGGCTTCGTCGAGGCCTAAGGTATCGATTTCTAAGGCGGTAAGAGCTTTTTGTACGATGGTTTCATCGTAGACTCCGCCTGCCATGACTTGGCTGTAATCTCTGACCCGTTTTAGGAGACGATTTCCAATGCGAGGCGTACGTCGACTGCGGTTGGCGATCAGTTCTAATGGGCGCTCATCCATTTGAATGTTTAAGAGATTTGATGAACGACGAAGAATTTCACGCATTTCATCTGGACCATAAAAATCAAGATGAAAATGCATGCCAAAACGATCTCTAAGCGGTGCGGATAGCATCGATAAACGTGTTGTTGCGCCAATAATTGTAAAGCGTTTTAAGTTGAGGCGGAGTGTGCGAGCCGTTGGTCCTTTGCCAATCACGAGATCCAGAGCAAAGTCTTCCATTGCTGGATACAAGACTTCTTCGATTGAGCGATTCATGCGATGGATTTCATCGATGAATAGAATGTCGCCTTGTTCAAGATTGGTTAGAATGGCGGCTAAATCTCCCACGCGTTCAAGCGCTGGACCACTCGTTACACGCACGCTTGCTTCCATCTCGTTTGCAATGACATGTGCTAATGTTGTTTTTCCGAGACCCGGAGGCCCATAGAGTAATACATGGTCACAGGCTTCGCTGCGACCTTTGGCGGCCTCAATAAAAATACGGAGATTTTCTTTGACGACCGCTTGTCCAATGAAATCATTTAATGATTTTGGTCTGAGCGCGGCATCAAAGCCCGCTTCTTTTGGTGCGAGCTCTGGATCAATGACTCGGGATTCTTCGAGTTGTTCCATATTTGTTCTGCATTAGACTAGCAGGTTTTTTGTGCGACCACCATTCGATTTTTCTGATGTTCATCAAAGCCAATATAGATGATCTCTAAACAGGGGTGCGTCCAGAGCTTTTCCCATTCGTCTTGAGTGAATAGATGTACGTAGCGTTTTGCGTCGGCACCTTCCGCACGCCACTTTACCCAGACATCACCCTTGGCTGCATTGGGAATCGCTTCGTGATCGGTTGGATCAAGATGCCAGGCGGTAGCGATGAGATGCCCACCGGTTTTTGTTACGCGGATTAATTCTTGGATCGATTCATCAAGTTCGATCGTGGGGACATGATGAAGCACTGCGATACAAGTTGTGATATCGGCGATCTCACTTTGAAGAGGTAATTCCGGTAATTGTCCTTTTTGAATCTCCGGATGGTTTGCTCGCAGGGAATCCGAAGGCTCGATGCCGAGATACGTCGTTTGCTCCGGAAGATAGTCTTTTAGTCTTCCATTTCCGGCTCCGATGTCTACGAGTGTGTCACCAGGTTTACAAAGGGATTTTATTTGCTCAAATACATCCCAGTATTGATGGCGGGTTTTTGAGAATGCCGTCCCGTGGGTTTCGTAGAATTCTTTGACATTTTGGGTCAGCTGCTTGGCAAGAGGCGTATCCATGATAGGCTCATGACATCATGGATTATTCTCGTCGTCGAGTCCCACAGCCCAGACCCCCGGATGACCTGCTTGAGCAGATTGTTCAGGGTACATTGGATGAGGCGAGTTTGACCTTGTCGGCGTTTCGTGCGGTTGAGCGTCGTGTGCTTAAGAAAACCCCTTATCGATTTCCCCGTGCGCCGGAATTGGTGAAGGTGTTGCGTGCACGACATCTTGACCCGAGCGTTGAACAAAGATTTTTAGCTTTAATTAGGCAAAAAAAGGTTAGGACTGATTCTGGTGTTGCGCCGATTACGCTTTTAACGAAGCCGTATGCTTGTCCGGGTAAGTGTGTTTATTGCCCGACGGAGGTGCGCATGCCAAAAAGCTATATCTCGTCTGAGCCGGCGGCTGCACGTGCGCTCAGACTGAGTTTTGATCCGTATCGACAGGTTGTACAGCGGGTTCAGGCCTTAGAGCGTAATGGTCATGAAGCCAAAAAAATTGAATTGATCATTAAGGGTGGAACGTGGTCGGCTTATCCTTGGGCGTATCGTAAGTGGTTTATTAAGCGTTGTTATGATGCGGCAAATCATTTGCAAGCCCTTGGGGAGAAAGCTAAGCGAACTAGTTATCGTTCCCTTGCCGCATCGCAACAAGCAAATGAAGAGGCTGAGTATCGCGTGATTGGATTGACGATCGAGACGCGTCCGGATTGGGTGAATCCTCAAGAGATTATTCGTTTGCGTGAATTGGGGGTGACGAGAGTAGAGCTCGGTATCCAAGCCCTAGATGACGCTATTTTAGCGTATACAAAACGCGGACATACCATTGCAGATGCGATTCGCGCAACGATTCTTCTTAAGGCGGCAGCGTTTAAGACGGATTATCATTTTATGCCTGGTCAGCCAGGATCGACGCCTGAGCATGATATTGAGATGTATCGACGATTGTTTGCGGATCCTGCATTTCGCCCCGATATGGTGAAGTTATATCCTTGTGTTGTGCTTCCGAATGCTGAATTGCAAGAATGGTATTCCGCAGGAACGTTTAAGCCGCTTGAAGGCGAAGAATTGATTGAGACGATGATTCAAATTCAATCGCTTACGCCTTTATATTGTCGAGTTCCTCGATTGATTCGAGATTTTCCATCTACGGATATTACAGGCGGTAATAAGGTAACGAATTTACGTGAAGAGATTGAAAGACGCATGCAGGCGAGAGGTATCAAGATTTGGGACTTGAGAGCGCGTGAAGCCGGGCATCGTCCAGCGCTTTCGCCAGATGTTGTCCCGCAATTATTTGTTGAGCGTTATGAAAATGCCGGTGGAACTGAATATTTTTTGAGTATCGAGGATCCGGATCGGACAACGGTTTTGGCTTTTTTGCGTTTACGTCTTCCAGATCATGACTTTGTGCCGGAAGATGCTAAAGCGGCTAAGATGCTTGTACAGGTTCGCGAAGCTTTTCCTGAGTTACATGGAGCGGCGTTTATTCGTGAAGTTCATACCTATGGACAGGCGTTGGCGCTCAATCAGATAAAAGGGGATGCGGTTCAGCATCGCGGACTCGGTAAGCAGCTGCTTCAGAAGGCCGAATCTATTGCAAAAGAGCATGGATATGCGAGTATTGCCGTGATTAGTGGTATCGGTGTTCGGGCATACTATCGACAGCATGGGTATGGACAAAAAGGGACCTATATGGTGAAAAATTTATCTTTGTGATAGAACATGCCACGTGCCCGAGTGGCGGAATGGTATACGCAAGGGACTTAAAATCCCTGGCCGAAAGGCATGCGGGTTCGATCCCCGCCTCGGGTACCACAAAACTCCCCGCATGATTGCGGGGAGTTTTTTATCTCGGAATGAATTCATCTTTTCCAAGGCGTTTTTCCGGCGGAGGAGTTTTTAGTCCGAGAAGGCGATAGATATCGTCTTCTGTTTGGACGGGAATTTGTTTGCCTTTTTTAAATAAACCGTATTCATTTAACTTGTATCCTTGTTTTATCGCGCGTTCGCGTAACAAGATATTGTGGCGTCTATCACCGGTAAAATATTGCAATGTCGATCCAAAGACACGATCGGGTACAACACGTAAATCGGCATCAATCCCGATCTTTAATCTGACGCTCGAACGTGTTTCTCCGACTTCATGCACTGCTTCTACTTCTGGCATATACACGAATGCTTCCATGACGGATTTTGGATCGCTTGATGTGGCGATTAAATCGATATCGCCGACGTCTTTCTTTTTTCTACGAAGCGATCCGGCATATGTACAATGTTCTACACCGGGTATTTGTTTTAAGCGTTTTACGATTTTTTCTGCGAGAGGAAGGATTTTTTTGATGGGGTGCCTACCCGTAGATGAGCGCAATAGAGTGATGCCGCGTAATAGTTTTTCTTCGGACTTTGCTCCCCAGCCTTTTATGTTGCGTAATGATTGATGTTCGAGCGCAAATTCCAGATCATCGATATTCGCGATTTTTAATTTTTTCCACAGTTCACCAATGTGTTTTGGACCTAGACCTTCGATGCGGGAAAGTCCCCAAATATCTACCGGAAAACGGCGTTTAAGTTGATCATAGGCTTTGACATGGCCCGTCGTAAAGAATTCGTCGATTTTTTTTGCAATCGATTTACCGATTCCGGGAAGTTTATCCAGGGCTTTTACCCCACCTTTTTTCCAAGTTTTTTTTAGATCCATGCCTAAACCGGCAACGGTCTCGCTCGCGAGTTCATATGCCTGCGGTTTAAACGGATGCTCTTTTATAGCGTGCCAATATGCAAACTCCGTTAGCATGCGCGTAAGGAATTCGTAAGATTCCATACGTTATGCAGATAACAGTCTTTTTTCAGTTGCTTTAATTTTTGCAAATTTCTTTAACGTAGCCTGCATCTTTTTTTGATCGAGCAATCCTTTGAGTGGACCAATGTGTTGAACGACGCTCCAGCCGTTAGCTGTCCCTGCACGCATCGCATCTGGAATGCTCCAACCGAGTCCGATGGCGGAGGTAAAAGCCGTTGCATAGGCGTCGCCGGCGCCGGTGCGTTCTACTACAGGACCTTCAAAAATTCCTAAGCTCCACATATTGGTTCCATCTGTGGCATGCGAACCATTTGGCCCATCGGTTAATACCACTATTTTAGGTCCTAGGTGTTTAAAGGCGAGCAAGAGGTTTGGAATCGGGCGCTCGCCGTCACTTAGAAGCAATTCGGCTTCTTGTTTGTTTACGATAAAAATATCCGATCGCGCGATCACGGGCTTGATTTCAGCTAAGCCTCGGCGTAGTTGTTTTGTTCCCGGATTAAAGCAAAGTTTTTGCGTTGGATTGCGCTTGAGATGAGCGAGGAGCTGCTTTTCTAAACGCTCATGGCCTGGACCTAATGCTGTGTAGTAAATCCATTTTGTGCCATCAAGTTTTGGTAATGCATATGAACGTTTTTCGGCGTGCACGAGAATCGTCCTTTCACCTTTAAAATTTAATACGGTGGAATAGTTTGTTTCGCGTTTTGCATCAAGCGTCACGTATTTTGTTGACACGTTTTCTTGTTTCCAGCCTGCAAGAATTTCTTTACCGATCTCATCATTACCTAAAATGCTTACGATGGCGCTTTTGAGTCCTAAGCGACTTGCCCCGACGGCTGCATTAGATGCATTACCAGCGCCTGGAATCTTGGTAACCGAGTCCACCGGAATTTTTTCCGCATACTCGAGACAAAGTAAGCAGGCTTCTTTGTTGATCTGACAGGAGAGCGAGGCTTCGCTAATATGTAAAAAAACGTCGAGGGTAGAATCTCCGATGGTGATAAAGTCAAGCATAGTTGGAGTGGTAAGTGATTTGCAACCAGTGTATACTACCCACATATAATTTTCATCTATTTTTTATATGCCAGACGCAAAAAAACCTTCTTCACATATCGGTGCAGGACTTGCCGCGGGAGCCATTCTTGGACTTGCTGCAGGTTTATTTATGCAATCACGTAAGGGAAAGGAGCTGACGCGTGACGCCATGAAAAAGGCGAAGTTATTACAGAAGCAGGTGCAGAAAAAGCTTAAGAGCGCTGAGAATCTTACGAAAGACACGTATGAAGAGATCGTAGACTATGTAGTTCATTATTACTCAAAGAGCAAAGAGATTGCTGAGAAAGAAATGCCGGTCGTTAAAAAGTTTCTCATGGATCAATGGAAAAGTATTGAGAGTGAGATCAAGAAAAAGTAAGTTTTTTCTTGACCGATATGCGCATACATCGATTTATCGGTCCATACGATCTGAGAAACACGGAAGCGGTTCTTGAGGATGAGGTCGCGCGACAAATGTCCACTGTTTTAAAATTAAAAGCAGGGGAGCGAGTTTTGTTATGTGATGGACATGGTCAACAAGCCATGTATCAAATCAGTGAGATCGCTAAGGGTCGCGTTGGTTTGATTCGCTATACCGAGCAAGAACGTGTACCGACTGAACCTCGGCATTTGGTGACGTTATATGCGGCGATTTTGAAACGTGAAAATTTTGAGTGGCTCGTACAAAAATCGACAGAATGTGGCATTCATTTGATTGTGCCGATTTTAACGCGACGTACTGTGAAACAGGGGATCAAGATGGAGAGACTTAATGATATTGCCTGTGAAGCCGCAGAACAAAGTGGACGAGGTCGTGTGCCTGAAATAGTTGAGCCACTTATGTTTGATGATGCTCTTCATCAGGCTATGCAGGCAGGCTCTACGTATTTTTTTGATGTTGGAGGCAAACGTTATACCGGCTCACATGAAACATGTTCTTTGTTTATCGGTCCAGAAGGGGGATGGGATCCGGAGGAGCGAGCGCTGGCGATTGAGTTGAGGGCGATGATTGCTGATTTGGGTCCGCGTGTGTTACGCGCAGAAACAGCGGCGACGGTGGCGAGTTTTCTTGCGAATCAATAAATTAAATAACCCCGCTTTTGCAGGGTTATTTAATTACAATCTTGTCTTTATTGGCATCAACTTTTACTTTGTCACCTTCCTTGATTGATCCATCGACGATTTTGAGTGCGAGTTCATCAAGGATGAGGTCTTGGATCGCGCGTTTTAAGGGGCGTGCTCCAAAACTTGGGTCATATCCTTTATCCGCGACCAATGATTTGGCTTTTTCCGTAAACTCGATGTCGATCTTTTTTGCTCGCAGGCGCTTGATGACATCGGCAAGCTGTAGATTCACGATTTTTGCCAGATCAGGTTTTGCGAGTGCTTGGAACATCACAATCTCGTCGACGCGGTTTAAGAATTCCGGTCTAAAGTGGTCGCGTAAGCGTTCCATGACGAGGGATTTTACTTGCTCTGCGGTGCGCTCTTTTTCATTTTCTTGTTGGGTAAAGCCAATTTCACCATGCTTTTTTCCAAAATCAAGAATCAGGTCTGAGCCAACATTCGAAGTCATGATGATGACGGTATTTTTGAAGTTGACCGTACGACCTTTGCCATCGGTTAATCGACCATCATCAAGCACTTGTAACAAGGTATTGAAGACATCTGGGTGGGCTTTCTCGACTTCATCGAGCAGAACAACGGAGTAGGGACGGCGGCGGATTTTTTCCGTGAGCTGGCCGCCTTCATCGTGGCCGACGTAGCCGGGAGGGGAGCCGATCATGCGTGAGACAGAGTGCTTTTCCATGTACTCGGACATGTCGACGCGCACCATCGCTTCTTCATCGTCAAACATGATTTGCGCAAGCGCTTTTGCCAGCTCAGTTTTTCCAACGCCGGTTGGACCAAGAAAGAGGAAGGAGCCAATCGGGCGCTTGTCTTCGTTGATTCCGGCGCGTGAGCGTCTTAAGGCGTTTGAGACGGCTTTTACGGCCTCGTCTTGACCGATCACGCGTTTGTGGAGCTCATCTTCAAGTTTAGCTAGTTTAGCCGCTTCGGACTCAAGCATGCGAGCCACGGGAATCCCGGTCCAGCGCGCGACAACATTGGCGATGTCTTCATCGGTTACAGCATCTTTTAAGAGTCCGCGTTTCCCTTGTAATTCTTTTAGCTTCTTTTCTGAAGTGAGACGTTTTTTTTCGATAGCAGGAATTTTTGCATAACGAATTTCAGAAGTCTTTTCTAAGTCTCCACGACGTTCGGCGATGTCTGCTTCTGCCTTTAGGCTTTCTTGTTCTTTTTTAGCCGTCTGAATTTCGGCGATCAATTCTTTCTCTGCTTTCCATGAAAGTTCGAGTCCTTGCGATTTTTCACGAACTTCTGCCATGCGCTTCTCGACTTCTGCGAGACGTTCTTTGGATTCAACGTCATCTTCCTTGGAGAGTGCTCGTTTTTCAATGTCGAGCTTCACAAGCTCGCGTTTTAATTTATCGAGTTCTTCAGGCAACGAGTCGATCTGCATGCGCAATGCTGCGGCAGCTTCATCAACCAAATCTACGGCTTTATCAGGAAGAAAGCGGTCGGTGATATAGCGGCTTGAAAGTTTAACTGCGGCAACGAGAGAACCGTCGGTGATGCGCACGCCATTATGAACTTCGTATTTGTCTTTGATGCCACGTAAAATAGCGAGCGTGTCTTCTTCTGATGGTTCTTCAACTAGGACCGGTTGAAAACGACGAGTGAGGGCCGGATCTTTTTCAATGTGTTTTTGATACTCTTGAAGCGTGGTGGCGCCGAGTGCGCGTAATTCTCCGCGTGCGAGAGCGGGTTTAAGCATATTTGATGCGTCCAATGAACCGCCTTCACCGGATGCTCCTGCACCTACGAGCGTATGTAATTCGTCAATAAAGAGAATGATTTTGCCGGCGGATTTTTCGACTTCGCGGACGACGGCTTTGAGACGTTCTTCAAATTCGCCGCGAAATTTTGTTCCGGCGACTAGTGAGCCAACGTCGAGGGCCATGACTTCCTTTTCTTTAAGAGATTCTGGAACATCGCCTGCGACAATGCGTTGCGCAAGCCCTTCTACGATCGCTGTTTTTCCGGTACCGGCTTCACCAATTAAAATTGGATTATTTTTGGTACGGCGCAGCAGGATTTGCATGACGCGACGGATTTCTTCATCTCGGCCGACGACCGGGTCAAGCTTTTCTCCTCGAGCTAGCGCCGTAAGATTGCGAGCGTATTTTTCGAGAGCTTGATAGGTGTTTTCTGGTTCGGGTGAATCGATTTTTACATTACCACGCACATCTTTTAATGCCTTAAAGATTTCGTCGATTGTAACTTTGTAGCGCTTCAAGACATTGCCAGCATCGTCGTGACTGTCTGCAAGGGCAATAAGAAGATGCTCGGTAGAGATGTAGGCGTCTTTAAATTGATTGGCCGCACGTTCGGCGTTTTGTAGGGTTTTAGCGATTTCCGGAGTTAAATACAATTGACCCAAGCCTCCCATGCCTTGCGTTTTTGGTAGACGCATTAAAAGATCATCGATATCGCCTTTGAGAGATGCGGTGTCGATGGCGAGTTTTTTTAGAATTGCGGGAACGACTCCATCTTCTTGTTCGAGCAAGGCGGCAAGCAGGTGGATCGGTTCAAGCGCTTGTTGCCCATGTTCAAGAGCGAGCTGGTGGGCAAGTTGTAACGCTTGTTGTGATTTGGTCGTAAAATTTTGCGGCAACATAGGTTTATTAGCACTCTATCATATTGAGTGCTAACCTTGCAACAGCCGCTTTTTTGTTTGTTTTTAGCCTATTTTATTGGCTTTTTTATTTCGATCGAGGTATTTATTTCTGAGTAGTCGATGCGAAGCGCGCCCTTGTCTGTATTCATGGTTAAATACATTGGAAGATCGTTTTTTATACAAATTTTGTAAGGCAAGCGTTCACCCGCTGAATTCACCTGGCTCAAGGTATACAGCGTGCACCCGGATGGATCTTCTTTTACTTCTACTGTGCGGGTGTTGTCGCTTACGATGCGTGAAATATTTTTTTCATCCGAAGCCAGGGAGCTTTGGATCAACTCGGTTAATGGTCGGCCTTCTTCGGTTTCGAGAATATTTGTCCAGCTTGTATTGCCTTGGCGAAACAGGGTTTCATCTTTCGAGATATAGATTTCGGCGACGAGGGTTTCTCCATTGTTGGGCATCTCCATTTTACCCATGAGTCCTTGATCACGATTGACGTCGATTGTTGAAACGATGTTTCCGTCGCTGGTTGGAATGGTCATTTTAGCTCGATATGTTTTTGCGAGCGCAAGATTTTGCAAGGCGTTTCTTGCCATTAATCCTTCCGCGGATGGACTCTCATTGTCTTTTGGTAAAGGAGCATTTGGATCAAATGGGACCGGTGCCTCTTGGGGAATCGGGTCGTTAAAAGTTGTTTTGATCGGACGATTGTTGACCGGTGGGCGGCAGCCTAAGCCCATGGTAGCGAGTGCCATGACACCAATCAGAAGCGAAACGTGTTTCATATCGGCTATTATAGCTTGAAATGTTCTTTTCTGATACAACCTTTTCATGCCAGGAACGCTATATGTGGTTGGGACACCCATTGGTAATTTAGAAGACATTACTCTTCGTGCTTTGCGTATCTTTCAAGAGGTGGATGCGATCGCTTGTGAGGATACGCGTGTCAGTGGAAAGCTTTTATCTCATTATGAGATCAAACGTCCGTTTATTGCTTTACATGAACATTCTTCTTCCGCTTCTATTGAGCGAGTGGTTCAGGAGCTTCTTCAAGGAAAACGTATTGCGTATATTTCTGATGCGGGAACGCCGGGGGTGAATGATCCCGGTGGAAAACTCGTGGAAGCTTGTTTGGCGGCAAGTATTCGCGTTGAGCCGATTCCCGGTGCTTCTGCACTCTCTACGGCAATTTCAGTTTGCGGGTTTCCCATGGATGATTTCTTTTATGCGGGATTTGTGCCGCATAAAAAGGGAAGGCAGACGTTTTTTTCAGAGGTCGCTGCGCGCGATATTCCAACTATTTTTTTTGAATCTACACATCGTATTGATAAAACGCTGGACGCACTGCAGGGAGCGCTTTCTCCCGAGCGACAACTTTTTATCGGTCGTGAGCTTACCAAGATGCATGAGACATTGTATCGGGGCACAGTTGACGAGGTTGTTCAACGGTTTCAAGCTACCAGTTCTAAGGGGGAATTTGTGATTATTGTTGGCCCTGCCTAGCTTTGTTTGCTCGAGGTTTTGACGTCTTACTCATCCCTCGTGCATGTCACTCTATTATCGTATGTCCAAGTATTATCTAACGACTCCAATCTATTACGTGAACGATAAACCACATATTGGTCACACCTATACCACTGTTGCCGCTGATACGTTGGCACGTTTTCATCGTTTGTTGGGTGATCGCGTTCGTTTGGTCACCGGTACCGATGAAAATAGCCAAAAGAATGTTCAGGCGATGGAGAAGGCGGGTGAGTCGAATATTCAGGCTTATCTTGATCGGATGAGCGGGGAGTGGAAGCAAACTTGGCAGGATCTTGGTATCACGGTTGATGATTTTATTCGCACGACGGATACACGTCATTTGGCCGGCGTCGAGCGTTTTTGGCGGGCTGTCGAGCAAAGCGGAGATTTAGAAAAACGAACCTATGAAGGGTTGTATTGTGTTGGTTGCGAGGCTTTTAAGACAGAGTCTGAAATATTGAATGGACGTTGTCTTTTGCATCCGAATAAAGATTTAGACACGTTGTCAGAAGAGAATTGGTTTTTTAAACTCTCGAATTATCGTGAAGCGTTGCTTGCTCATCTTGATACTCATCCGGAATTTGTACAGCCGGAAAGTCGCCGTAATGAGATTCGTAGTTATATTGAAAAATTCATGACGGATGTTTCGGTTAGTCGTGAGGTGAAAAAAGTGTCTATCGGGATCCCGGTTCCAGGGGACGATTCACAACGAATTTATGTATGGTTTGATGCGTTGTTGAATTACATGACGGCGGTTGGTTATGGCACGGATGATGACATGTTTCAACAATATTGGCCGGCGGATTTGCAATTAGTAGGAAAAGACATTATTAAGTTTCATTGCGCGCTCTGGCCGGCCATGATTATGAGCGCGGCAAAACATGACGCGTTGCTTACGCATGCTGATGGATCGATCAAGTTGCCACGCCATGTATTTGCTCATGGGTTTTTCACGATCGATGGCCAAAAGATTTCAAAATCTCTTGGAAATGCGATTGATCCTAGAGCTTTGGTTCCGACATATGGTTTTGATGCGATTCGTTATTATTTGTTGCGTGAAATCTCGTTTGGTGAAGATGGAGATTTTTCACATGAGCGTCTTCAGATTCGGTATGCATCTGATTTAGGAAATACGTTTGGAAATCTTGTAAATCGTGTTGTCGCGATGAGTAAAAAATACTTTGACGGAGGTATTCCTCAGACGGATCTTGTGCGTGCCACGTTACCTGTACGGGACGATAGTGCATGGGATGGAAAAGAAGGATTGGATCGTATTCGATCTGCCGTTGAATCCGCGCTTCATGCACATCGCCCGGATCTTGCATTAGAGGCGATATGGAACGGTGTTGGAGATGAGCGTCGCTCCGGCATTGTGCAAGCGAATAAATTAATTGAAGAAACACAACCGTTTAAGCTGGTAAAAGAATCTCCCGAGACTGTGGCGGAGATTTTATATGCATTGCTTGAGGCGTGCCGTTATTATGCGTGGTTTGTGCAGCCGTTTATGCCAGAGGTTTCGTCGCGCATTCTTGCTCAACTGGGGCTTGATGCTCGGGAAGAGCTGGCGCGAGGTTGGGTTCAGGGTCTTGCATGGGGAGGGCTTACGCCGCTTAAAAAACTTGGTGAACCTGTTCCGCTTTTCCCAAGAATTGAGGTAGAATCTTAGTATATGATCTTGGTCGACATTGTTCTTTTGCTTATTATTTTGTCTTTTGTCGGCCGTGGATGGCGTAATGGTTTAGTTGAAACTCTTGGGGAATTGGTTGGTGAAATTATCGCGTTTGTTGTTGCGCGCTCTTTTTCATCGAGCGTCGGTTCAATCGTGTCTCTTTTTTTGCCTGGACGGTCGGGGCTAGCGGAATTTATCGGATTCGTTTTGATCTTTGTGGTTATTCTGCGTTTTGTCGGTTGGTTTTTTACGTGGGTTGATCGTGTACTTAAAATTGTTACGAAGCTTCCGATTATCTCGTCGATTGATAAGATCGCCGGAGCAATTTTAGGGATTTTTACTGGATTGATTTTGGTGGGTTCGAGTGTTTATGTTGTGCTAACGTTGCGACTTGATCCGACTCTTGTGGCGTGGCTTAGCGGATCATTTATTGGACGATCTACGATGACGTTGTTTACAAATGCCCTCAGATTTTTGTTATGAATCAGCTTTTTTTGATTGATACCCATTGCCATCTACATTTTCCGGCGTATGACGCGGATCGTGATGAAGTCGTTGCGCGTATGCGTGAACAGCGGATTGGAGCGCTGACGATTGGTACCGCGCTACAAAATGCCCAACGGGGAATCGCACTTGCCGAGTCCTTGGAACATGTCTGGGCGACTGTTGGTTTGCATCCTGCACATACAACTTCAGAGTATGTTGACGTAGATGAAGGCATGGTTGATGAGCATGATGTGACGGTTGATGCATTAGTCTCACTTGCCAAGACTTCAAAAAAAGTTGTTGCGATCGGAGAAGCGGGGTTGGATTTTTATCGGCTGCCGGAAGATCGCGAATCCGCCATCCAAAAACAAGAACAGGTTTTTCGTACGCATGTTTCCGCGGCTAAGCAACTTGATTTGCCGCTGGTCATTCATTGTCGTGATGCATTGACCCGTTTAGCTGAGGTGCTGGCGGAAGAGAATTATGCACGAGGGGTTGTCCATTCGTTTACTGGAACTTGGGCAGAGGCAAAACCACTGATTGATCTTGGGATGCATATTGCTGTTAACGGAATTGCGACGTTTCCTTTACGCAAAGGACAGGACCCTTCTACGGCGATCAATGAAACGATTAGGCGTATTCCTATTGATCGGCTTTTGGTTGAGACGGATGCTCCGTGGCTTGCACCGGCGAAGTATCGAGGCAAGCGTAATGAACCTTCATGGGTTTTAGAGGTTGCGAAACATGTAGCCAATGTTCGGGGAATGACGTTGGAAGACGTTGCTTTGCAGACGACGGCGAATGCTATTGGACTGTTTAAATTTGCTTGAGTGTTATTAATGTTTTTCCAAAAAATGACATTGTTTAGGGTAAGGAAATTTTCCCTTTACTGATTTTGAGAAGGTCGTCTTTTTTTAGACGTGTGATCATTGAGTTTATCCAGGTCTGATCTTTTTTTGAAAAATTTGGATCAATAAGAGGGCCGATTTTTGAAATGTGGTGAGGTTTTTGGCGAATAAGCGCGAGAATTCGGCCGCGATAGATTCGATCAGGATATTGTTTTCCGGGCTCTATATTTTCCGCGACTTTTTTTATCACCCGTTTTGGAGTTCTGACTTTGCCGGATAGAAACTTTGATGCGGCGAGACACTCATCTTTTAAGGGGCATGTTATACAATTGGGTGTTTTGGTACAGATTGCTGTGGCAAGATCAAAGGCTGCTTGTGGCACGTCATAATGACGAGGTACTTGCTCGAGAGCCGTTTCTGCTTTTTTCTTAATGGAGTTGTCATGTATTGGTTGGGGATAGGGCTTGCCAAGCCAGATGCGGCCTCCGACTCTGCGAAGATTTGTATCAATCGGCCAGACGCGTTCATGTAACGAAAAAACAGCGAGCGCGTCGGCTGTATATGGTCCAATACCTTTTAACGCGAGCCATTCGAGGCGTGTTTTAGGTATTCCATGTGCGGTAATTGTTTTTGCGATGTCGCGTAACATGAGACCGCGACGGTTATAGCCGAGTCCTGCCCATGCATGAATGATGTCTGCATTTGTGGCTTTTGAGAGAGCTTTCCAGGTGGGGAAGCGTTTCATCCAGGCGCGATAAAAATCAATCACACGTGATACTTGTGTTTGTTGCAGCATGATTTCGGACACTAAAATCCGATAGGGATTGCGTGTGTTTCGCCAAGGGAGCTTTCGGCCTTGATGATCGAACCAAGTTAATAATTTATTCCAATTTGTCATTCCTGAATGTGAGTGTTGCAAGTATCTCTAGCCATTGCTGTTCCTTATTTTGTCCTTCCGGTTTTGCCCAGATGAGGATTGTTGACTTGCCTCCGCTTTGATCTCTTAGTACCCATTCCGGACCACGTGTCCCGATGAGTAATCGGCCATCGACAAAATATTCAATATTGTTGGTCGATGAAGCTTGAGCGCGTAACAGTTCTTCGCGTCCTTGATCATAGGGTTCGATTTTTAACCAGCCAAAGTCAAACAATGTTTCGTTTCCCGCGTTACCGTTATTTTCTGGAAGTCTCAAGGTAAAGCCTAACGGCATGTTAATCCATTCTTTCCAAGTATTGGAGAGACGGGTTTTGACCAGGGGTGTTGCTTGCGCAAGCCACGTTTGTTCTTGTTCAAATTTTCGGATTTGTTCTTGGGCGTTTTTTATCTCTTGAGAGGCGGTATTAAGTTTCTGATTTGCCTCATCGGCGATTTTTTTGTTAGCCTCCAGCAGCTCTTCGGATTGTTTCTTGGCTTGTTCGGTTGCATGTTTAAGCTCAATTCTGTCGTTGTTTGCCTGAAAAAGGAAATAACCACATCCGATTACCGCCGCACAGGCGCCAAGAAATATCCAGCCGAATAAGGATAAAGGTTTTTCCGCCATGAGCTCTATCGTAGCGTAAAATCCATATCTGTGGTACTCTCGCGCCTTGATCATGCCTATCACCCCTAAACCCCGTTTACATGCCTTGGATTTGATCCGCGTCCGTATCCGCTTTGCGGATGGCGGAGCTTTGCGCGTTGAAGCTATGGCCGATTATGGGCCATTGCATGTTCCGCTCATGTCTCTCGCCGGAGCGCATGATTCTTTGGTGGATTCACAGGGCCGTGCACATGAGGCCGATCGTGATTGGAATGTTGAGGGTGAAGCGCGTGTTTTTTTGGCACATGCGTATCCCATGGTTCCGACAGACGCATCCCATATTTTTCATGTCCCATCGGATGAATTGTATGCGTTTTCAAAGGATGTTTTACCCGAGCTTGAATATCAATATACGGTTGAGGCGGATCCCGGCGTATTAGAACGATTGGCGGTTAAACGTTTGGCGATCGCTCCGTCGATCGGCGTGTCTTCATCGCAGACGGGTTGGTTTGATTTTTCTGTAGCATGGCACTGCAAAGAGGCTGATATTGATACAAAGGAGTTGCTTGAGGCTGTGAGTAGCGGGCGACCGTTTGTCCGAACAAAAGATGGGGAGCTTATCGAATATGAAAATTCGGAGGAGCTTGAGCGTCTGGCGGATTTTTTGCAACGCGCCGAACAAAAAGATGATGGGACCTTTTCAGGAAGATTATTTGATGCGCCTGAAATGCAAGTGTTGCTTGAGCGCATGCAATCGTCTCGTATGGAGACGACGGATGCCGCTTTTCGACAATTACTTTCAGAAGCACAAAGCGGTAAACCAATTGAACCGATACAGGCGCCAAAGCTTCTTGACGCTATCCTTCGACCTTATCAGAAGGATGGCATGTCGTGGATAGCTTTTCTTCGTAAATATGGGTTTGGCGGTATTTTGGCGGATGATATGGGTTTGGGAAAAACATTGCAGGTGCTAGCGTATTTGGCTGCTACCAGAAAAAATGGTGATGCACCAGATCTTGTTGTTTGTCCAAAGACCTTAACGCTTACGTGGTCGGAGGAGGCGATAAAATACGTGCCTGAATTGCGTACGCTTGTCGTTGAGGGGTCGGCGGAAGAACGAGCTCAGCTTATTCAGACGGTTGGGGAATATGATCTAATTATTACGACGTATCCATCGTTGCAGCGCGATCTTCCGCAGTATCTTGATCGTGGTCAAGCGTTTCGTACGTTTGTCATTGATGAAGCTCAGTATATTAAAAATGCTGCTACAGCTACCGCGAAATCTGTAAAACTTTTACCAGCGGATTTCCGACTCGCGCTCACCGGTACGCCACTTGAAAACGGTGTGCATGAGCTGTGGTCGATTTATGATTTTTTGATGCCGGGTTTTTTAGGTACGGCAACGGATTTTCGTAAGCGTTATGAGCGCCCAATTAAAGATCGGCAAGATCAGGCGGCGCTTGATCGTTTGCGCATGCGTATTAAACCGTTCATGTTGCGTCGCACAAAAGCAGCGCTTTTGAAGGATTTACCACCAAAGGTAGAGCAGGTTATGCATGCGCCGCTTACGCCAGAACAGTTGGTTGTTTACACGCGTACGCTCGAGGAAGTGCGCGAGAATGTGATGAAGGCCGTTGCAGAAAAAGGTTTTGCTCAATCACGCATTGAGATTTTGACCGCGCTCATGAAGCTTCGTCGTATTTGTGATCATCCAGCCTTGGTTGATCCACGTCTTCCAAAAACGGATGAGCTTTCCGGCAAAATGAGTTTGGCGTTAGAACTTGTGCGCCAAGCGGTAGAAGGTGGGCACAAAGTTTTATTGTTCTCTCAGTTTACCGGCATGCTCGATCTTTTACGCGCGGCTTTTGATGAGCAGGGAATTGGACATGCCACGATTGAAGGAAAGACACGAGATCGCGAGGCTGAAATTAAAAAATTCAGCAAAGATCCATCGATCCCTGTCTTTTTGCTGTCGTTACGAGCTGGAGGTACGGGTTTGACGTTGACGGAAGCGGATACGGTTATCTTGTTTGATCCGTGGTGGAATCCGATGGTTGAGGCTCAAGCGATGGATCGTGCGCATCGTATCGGTCAAACGAAGGCGGTGAATGTGTATAAATTGGTGACAAAAGGCTCGGTTGAGGAAAAAGTAATGGAACTCCAAGCTCGAAAAAAACAATTATTTGATGCGCTTGTGCAAGAATCCGCGGCTGACCTTGGTGCCATGACGTGGGAAGATGTGCAAGGTCTATTGTCCTAATTGACGCATCGGCGGCAAGTTTGTAACGTATCAATCTATGAAAGGCATTAATCTATACCATGAAGTTCCTTGTGGGACACCAGATGAATTTAACGTTGTCATTGATTTACCAAAGGGTTCCTCTAATAAGGTTGAATATGATGAAGAGGGTGGTTATTTTAAGCTTGATCGCGTTTTGCATCAGCCGACGTTTTATCCATTTGATTATGGTTTTATTCCACAGACACATGCCGGTGACGGCGATGCGACGGATGTCTGTCTTTTGTTGACTCATCCAACATTCACCGGTTGTGTGGTGAAGGCTCGTGCAATTGGCATGATTAAGACTGCGGATCAAGATGGTGATGATGCCAAGATCATTGCAGTACCGGTTTCCAAGGTAGATCCTCGTTTTGATGAGCTTACCTCGTTTGATCAGCTTCCAAAGCATGTTCAGGAAGAGTTTCTTATTTTCTTTAAGGAGTATAAAAAACTTGAAAAGAAAAAATACGATCAGATTCAAATCAATGGCGTTGGCACGCTTGAGGAGGCAAAATCCGAGATCGCTAAATCCATGGAAGCTTATAAACACGCCCACTAGGGGCGTTTTATAAAGTCGTGCTACACTTTTCTCTGATATGGCTATTAATCCAGCTTTAGTGGTTAGACGATTTCGTGTGCAAGAAATCAAATGGGAAACGGCTGAGACATTTACGTTGGTGCTTTTTCCTGAAGACGTGAGAGATATGTTTCCGTTTCTCGCTGGGCAATGGGTGTATTTGCACTTATTGAATTCGGACGGAACAACTTGGGCTAAAGCGGCTTATTCTATCGCGCTTGCGCCTCAGGAATGTCAGGATCGTCTTGAGCTTGGGATAAAAGTTCATGGCGATTTTACCAAACGTGTTTCTCAATTGATGCCGGATGATGTCGTTGGGATACAGGGTCCGTTTGGTGTCTTCACGCTCCCTTCTGGAGAGCAACCATTGGTCTTCTTTGCCGGGGGAATCGGTATCACTCCGTTGCGCAGCATGATTCACGCCATCAACCTTTCCGCTACAAAGCGGCCCGTGACATTGTTTTATTCAAATAAATATGTTGAGGAGTCGCCTTTTCTAGAGGAGTTTTTAGCCATGCAAAAGACGGAGTCATGGTTTCGGTTTATTCCAATTTTGACTCAACAGGCTCCGAGTGATTGGGCCGGTGAGCGTTCGAGGCTTGATCGTGACATGCTGAATAAATATGGCGTTTTACAAGCATCAAATACGTTTTTGATGTGTGGTCCTAAATCATTTATGGAACAAGTACGTCTTTATTTGTCAGAGGCCGGTATTGATATTAAAAAACAGTTAAAAGAAGAATTGTTTGGCTAATTTTTGATGATTTAGTAACATGCATCTTCATTATGAAACATCTTACTTCCGCATTTCTTTTATCGCTTGGGACATTGAGTGTTTTGGGTCTTGGTTGTAATCCATTCTCAAGCGTTCAGGATAAAGTCAATCAGCGCATTGGTGAAACTGTGGCAGAAAAAATGATACAGGCTGGCTCCGGGGGAAAGGTGAATGTTGATATGAAGGATGGATCATTTACCGTTGTTGATAAGGAAACGGGTACAAAGGGTTCATTTGGATTTGATGCCAAGATCCCTGAGAATTTTCCTTCGGATATTCCTCGTTATGAGGGTGGCCAGGTTTTTCTTGCTACGGTGTCTCAAGATGGCAAACGTGCACATATTACCGAGTATTTTTATAATCAAGATGCTGCAAAAATAAAGGATTGGTATGTTCAGGCATTTACTGATCTCGGTTATGAGAGGACTTCGCAAACCGGCATAAAAGAGCTTGGTATTGCAGAATATACAAAAGATAATGTGAAGCTTACGGCCCTTGTCGTTGAGCAAAAGCAAGATGATCAAGCAGCGGTCATGGTTCAAATTACGCGAGATATTAAATAAAAAAAACGCCCTCCAAAAGGAGGGTGTTTTTATGGTGGGCGTGGATGGACTCGAACCATCGACCTTCACATTATCAGTGTGACGCTCTAACCACCTGAGCTACACGCCCGTATGATGATTGCGGGCTTTAGATTAGCGGATCTTTTAAGATCGTGCAAGACCCTTGGATTTCACTCGTTTCGCTGCTTGTGTTAAGCGATAATCCATTAAAAGGGCTCCAGAAAAAGCCGCCACTAACAAGCATCCGTAAATCGTTACATATTCAAGGATGGATATGTTTTTAAAACGAGACATTGCCAGCAAGAAAGCGTAATACCATGAGGTGATGGATATACCACCGGAGATAAAAGCTCGCTGTCTTATTTGACGGAGTTTTAATGCTTGAGGGTGATTCTCATGAAATGCAATTTTTTGCAGCGTTGGAGTTACGTAATAGTGTAAAAAAATTCCATTTATTAACAAAACGAGAACAACTACCATTTTTGCAATGAATTTTGATGATGCTAGCAGACGCGCCGGATCGAGCAGAAATAATCCCAGGCCACTTATCGAAAGAATGAGTACTCCCGCCCAAAGAATTCTTGAGAGTGTACGCATGAATTCCGCCTCATGTTTAGAGATACGAAAATCTTTAAGAAATTTTATAAAAAAGACATCAGTAACCGTTGCGCCTCCTACGCCAATAGCAAAGCCAAATAGGTGCAGGGTGAGAAGCGCGTTTTGGATATCCATATGATGAATTATAGCATCTTGGATCGATCAAAGATTTTCTCGGCCTGTATCAAATGCTCGTCCTGAAAATCGAGTTTCCAACACGCACCGGGTGGAAAGTCTAATAAAGGTATTTCAGACCAATCTTTTACCCCTCGTAATTTGAGTATGGCTGCAACCATGGGTTCACGATGGCTTACAATAATCGAGCAATGATCATCTTCAATTTTTGATAGTACATCATTGATCCCATCGATCATGCGCTGGGACGCTTCTTCAAATTGCTCAATATTTTTCAGCTTGAGATGGAATGGCTCGGTGTTGTAACCAGCCGCATTTCGGAAGTCATTAAGCGGTCGTCCAAACCAGTTGGCGACCTGCCACTCGACGAGACGTTCGTCGATCATGACACTGTTTCCTTCTAGTGATTGAGAGATGATTTCAGCGGTTTCTCTTGTGCGAAGACATGGCGATGAAACGATGAATACTGGATTGCATTTTGCATTTTGAATATCTTCCGCTAATGCTTGGGCTTGATGAACGCCCTGTTGACCCAACGGGAAGTCTGATGTGTAGAAAATATTGCTAGGGTTATCGACTTTACCGTGGCGTACGAGATAAATGGTTTTCATGGTCGAGAACGTAGCATGAAACGACAAACCCCGACAGCCAAGGCTTGTCGGGGTTCAGAGCGGCTTGCGGGCGAGGAGCGTGAGGCGTTCGTTCTCGAGGGACTTGCCTTCCGGATCTTTTTGCAGACAGAAAGATTTACCGGTTTCGTGGATGAGCGTTTCCCAGCTGGTGTACGGCTTGACCAGTGCTTCGGCGGTCGGATAGAAGCGGTCGTTGCGGAGCTTGGCGAGCGCTCCATTTCTCGTGAAGATGACCATTGCGTGGAAGCCGCCGGGCTTCAGGTTGGCTCGGATGTAGGTGAGCCGTTCTTCCGCTTCCGCCGGTTGGAGGAAGTGCATGCAAAGGATGGTGAGGACCGCGTTCCAGCGATGGTATCCGACACGGAAGTCCCGCATGTCGCATGACACGGCTTTGATGGAAAGCCCTTCCTTCTCGGCTTGCGCCTTGAGGATGCTGAGCTCTTTCTCGCTCTTGTCCAAGGCCTCGACATGCATGCCGGCGCGCGCGAGCGGGATGGCGTTCCGACCTTCCCCGCAGCCGATGTCGAGGACATGACTCTCTAGTGGAAGAAACTCGATCAGCTTGGTGACGATCTGCTCCGGCTTGCCATTGGCGTACGTAGTCACGGTGAACCTCCGATGGAATAGGTGCTGACGCAGTATAGGGAGAAATAAGGAAATGTCAATAGGTCTGCCCAAACAAAAACGCCCCGATTTATCGGAGCGTAGTTGTTGGAGCGGGTAGGGGGAGTCGAACCCCCATCTCCACCTTGGCAAGGTGGCATAATAGCCGCTATACGATACCCGCACAATCTTTAGAATCGTGCGGGCCAAATATTAGCAGGGGTCTGTTTATTGTGCAAGAGCTGCCAATTTCTTTAATTTTCTTTCTTTTGCGATACGCTTTAGTCGTTTATATCCTTCTGATATTGCCACTGTTACGCCAGCTGCTCCAAATGGAGTCCATGCGGGCCATTCGACCGGTTGATCATTTTTTGCGAGCTGTTTTGCATGTTTGAGGATCTCGATCTCGTTTGCTGTTCGAGGCAGGAGTATTTGTTCTTCATCACGTGTATCGATGATGCCGGTTACGCGTAGGAGATCTCCTTTTGAAAGACGATTTGTTCGATAGTTGATCACGGGTCTGATGTTTACTGCTAAGGGTATTCCGTCTAGCTCGAGATATACTTTGCGGCCTTTGACCTCGAGCACGGTACCGGTGACTTGAATTAGGCTCCAAGCATCTTCTTGTGACGGCGCGGTTAAATCGATAATACGCGTTGATATTGATTCTGTTGTCGTTGCTTCTGTCCAAGTGTCTTTTGGTTGCATGCGTAATATGAGACCGTCGTCATTTAGGCTTAATGTTCCTGTGATTTGAATGCGTTTTCCGAATGTAGGGGAGGGTTGTTTGTTGTTATTGCGCACACGTAGTCCGCGTCCATCGGGTGTATGAATTGTAAATTGATTTTTCGAAAGGATACCTGGAATCGTTCCGACAATTCCTTCGATGGAGATGCGTATCTCAGGTTCTAGTTTTGTCAGCATATCGTGTGTGATGATTGGAGGTGTCGCGGTACCTTTATTTTTTGTTTTGTCTTTTCCTTTTAATTTTGTCTTTTGTGGTTTGGTTTGTTGCGTTTGAATATTTTTTGTAATTTTTGATTCAGATTTTTTTCTTGGTTGAATTTTTTTGATCGGTTGTTTCTGATCAATTGCTTCAGCTGCGCTTATGACATTTTTTTGCTGATCTATTTGCTCATCAATGATGAACGGTAGCTCAATTGTTGGAGTTTTTGGTAGGCTCAGATCTTCCAATGCTGGTTGTATCATCGGCGGTGATTTGATGATGATCGCCGGATCTTGTATCCATGCGGTTTGATCGCTATTTTTTCTCCAAGTTATTCCTCGTGATGTTTCTGGATAGACCATGCGTTCAGCAATTGATCCGTTTGGACGCACGAGTTCTACGGTATCGCCGCTGTTATTGAGTCGAGCGGATGCGAGTGAGATGCGCCAGATTGAGCCATGGATTGATATACGGGTATCATCGTTGTTGATTTTGAATATTGATCCTGTTGCGTCTCGTATATTCCAGTCGGTTGCCTGTATGAGGCTTGTTCCAGTTGGGGATTGAAGCTCGATCCATTCTTCTCCCGATTCCGGCGCTGGATAGACTGCATGTAGGCGTATATCAATTTGATTTGTGTTGAAGGTTGATGAGGCTATCATCGTTGATGATGACGTTGTGTTTACCGTGATTGATGGTGTTGTGACGATTGGCAGCTCGAGTGTTGTTGAAGGTGTGATGTACTCAATTGTTTTTTCCGTACTGGATGTCCCGACAAGCGGTTCCAGTACGGGTTGAATGGGGGATGTGTTTGTTGATTCGGATACGGGTTCTTCTTCGCTGATCGGTAATTCGGCAAATAGTGTTGATTCGGTTGTTGTCGCTATTTCAATGATTGGTAGTGTCTGATCTGTTTCAATAATTGGTTCGATGTTGGGTTCGGTCGGTGTTTCTTGGATTGGCTCCGGAGAGAATTCGGGGGATGTGTTTTGCGTGTTCGTGGTTTGTAAAGGTTGTGCGATAGATGTGCAGGCATCGCATATCCCCGGAGTTGCTAAGTCCGTAATTTCCGGATCTAGGTTTTTGGATGTTGCCGCGCTTATCCAGTCCCCATTTTCTTGGCGAATCATTGAGGTTTTTGTGGGCAGTGAAGAGCCCGCTTGGGGCGTGCTTCCATCACCTATAGAATCGATAAGTGTTCCATTGGGAGAAAAAAGCTGAATTTTTAAATTACTATTTGAGAGCGAGATGGATGTAGTGACGAGCTGTGTTGTTGTTGCGATGGCGCATTTGGGGTCATTGTCTACATAGTTGGAAATAAGGAATGTCCCGCGTGGAGGGATAGTATGCATGTCAGTAAATATGAGATCGGTTGAAGCGACGCCAAGAAGCTTGTATCCATTGAGATTTATTGGCTCATCTGAGTTATTCCAGAGCTCCAGCCATTCGTCAGCGGAGGAGTATGACGATCCCGCCCAATTGATTTCTCCAATGATGGGGAATGTCGCTGCATGCGTGTTTGGAATGGCGTAAAAACACGAGAATAGGGAATAGGCTGTTGATAAAAATACGGTGCGTAAAACTCTGCCCACATGGCGTGGGTTCATAGGATTTTGTATATCGGTCCAGATGTTTATTCGACAAGCGCCAAATCAAACATTGTTCCCGGTACTCTTTACTCCGTTAAATATTTAAATACTTTTGTCAAGGTGGGGATGGTTCTTCTTTGCTTTGATAGATGTGAATAAAAATAGGGGATGTGGATAACTATTTTTTTTGTAATAAAAATAGGCGTTTGACTCTTGTTCTGTTTGTGTTCTATATTTGTTCTATAAGACCATTTGTATTTTGTGCGCTCCTTCGCTGTATTGTTTCGAAACTCGCTCAACGTTGTTGCATCACGTTCCGCTTGTTTTAAGCCTACATCATGCGTCGCATTCAAATTCATATGCTCTTGCAACACCTATGCCCTCTCCCCTGACCCCAAAACAAAAAGAAGTTCTCGATTTTATCGTGAATTTCATTAATGAGCGTGGTTATCCACCTTCTTATCGCGAGATCGCTGGTGGACTTGAGCTCGCGTCCCCTTCTACGGTGCATACACATGTTCAGGCTTTGCGTACGCGCGGATTTTTACGTGGGGCCGAGCAGACAGGGGGCAATCGAGAGCTTGAGCCTACGGATAAGGCTGTGCGTTGGGGTCGTAGCGTGATACTTCCGCTTAAAGGCTTGATCACAGCCGGCCAGCCGATTGAAGCTGTTGAAGAGCGTGAGACATTCGCTGTTCCGGTTGATCTTGTTCCTGATTCTGCTAATTCTTATGTTTTGCGTGTAAAGGGTGAGTCAATGATCGATGAGGGTATTTTTGATGGGGATTATGTCATTGTGGAGCGTAATCCTTCGCCAAAGAATGGAGATGTTGTTGTTGCTTTGCTCGAAAATGCATATGCAACATTGAAAAAGTTCTATCGTGAGAAAGATCGTATTCGCTTGCAGCCTGCCAATAAAACCATGCAACCAATTTATTGCTACGATCCGTTAATACAAGGCGTGGTGCGCGCTGTCATTCGTTCCTACCGTCAGAACCTCTGAAAGACGCGATATGCTTGCGTTTCACTTACCCGCTTCTCGACGTATCCCAATGCGTCTGTGTCGCTCACTCGCTCCAACACGTCGCATCTCATCGTTTTCAGAAGTTCTTAGTATCGAGGTATCGAGCATCTAGAGTCGCTAAGCTCCAGGCATGGACGTTCACGTCAAGCTAGTTTTTCTAGTGATGTGATCGCGATCTTGCGACTCTGGATCCTTGATCCATCCATTCAATTATGTCTTATGAATCTGTACGTGAGCCCGTTGAGGTGCTCGTCGCATTTCGAAATAATCGTCCTGAACCCATGATGTTTAAATGGGGGAAACAGCATTATCAAGTTAAGCAAGTTAATTTGGTGCATGCTGAACGCGTCGGTAGGGATAAAATATATTATTTCTCTGTTTCAGATGATGCAAATGCTTATCGATTGTCATTTCATACAGAGTCCTTAGCCTGGGCGCTCGAGGAGATGTGTGTTCTTTAAATAAGAAAAGTCATCTCGTTTGCTTTGTTGTGGATTCTAGATGATGCCTTAACGTTGTTTTATCACGTTTGTATCATTTGATTTTTAGAGCTTTGCATATGATGCGATTTTTCTTGTTTATATCGTATTAATATGCCAGAACGAATCATTGCCCACATTGATATGAATTCATACTTCGCCTCGGTTGAGCAGCAGGCGAATCCAACTTTGCGTGGGATGCCTGTTGGAGTATGTTCTTATCTTCATAAAAATGGATGCGTTATCGCTGCTTCCGTGGAAGCGAAGCTGCGAGGCGTCAAAGTTGGTATGACGGTTCAGGATTCAAGGCGTATTTGTCCTGATATGAAGTTCGTTCAAACCGATCCCGTTAAATATCGAGCTGTTACATCGCGTTTTTTTCGTGTTTTGCACGATCTATCCGATACGATTGAACATTATTCAATCGATGAGGCGTTTGTTGATTTAACTGGATGGGCTCGAGATATGGCTGAGGCGTCTTTTCTTGTTAGTCGTGTCAAGTTTCGTTTAACAAATGAAATTGGAGATTGGTTGCGTTGCTCGGTGGGGATTGCTCCGACTCGTTTTCTTGCTAAATTCGCTTCTGATCGACAGAAGCCTGATGGCTTGGTGATTGTTACATCACAAAATTTAGATGATTATTTGGCGCGAGTTGCGTTAGATGATTTATGCGGGATCGGCCCTCGCCTCAAGCGACGACTTGAGCGTTCCGGCATACGCACACCTCTTGAGCTCAAACATTATCCAGTTGGTAACCTCATGAGATTGCTCGGCAAGAATGGATATTATTGGTGGAGTCGTTTACATGGAATCGAATGTGAAACTCTCACAACAGACGATGTCTTGCCAAAGTCGGTAGGGCATTCCTACTGCGTTCCTGACACAGTTAATCGCCATAAAAAAGTAGAAGGTGTCTTAACCAAGCTTACAGAAAAAGCGGGTAGGCGTTTGCGTGCTTACGGTATGTTGTCAGAAATGATGTCTGTTGTTGTTGGATTTCGTGATTCATATCAATCTGTTGGATCATGGTCTCGTTTTTCTCAGCCTACCGATGATTCTTTTTCGCTTGTCCGTAGATCATCGCAGCTATTGCATGAGCTTTGGAAACATGAGCCTGTACGTTTTTTAGCGATCACATTAAGTGATTTATCTTTGCCTACCGGGCAAATGCGTATTGGTGAACAGCTTAGTTTTAATGCATCATCTGTTACTCATACGCACCAAGCTTTTCTAGATTCAGCAAATATTCGTGTGTCTAAAACGGTTGACACTATTCGAGATCGTTACGGAGATCGGTCTATTGTTTTTGGAAGAATGTTTTGTTTAGATGATGAAGTGCCTGATCGTATCGGGTTTCGCAAGATTGTCGGAGAGGGCTTTGAGATGTAACATTTTGAAATATGCCAAAATGGAAGCTGATATTTTTTGCAGTCGTTATGCTCGTTATGACGAGCAGCTTTGTTTACTTGCGTTATTTTGGCACGCATACAAAGGTGTCTCGTTTGCAGGAGGTTCCTTTAGAGCAAACAGTTGTTCAGGATCCAGAGCTGCTCGTATCAATCAACCCATCTTTTTATGCCGGCGTGCAGACTGGTGATCTTGTTATGCGTTTCCAAAATCATATCGATTTATTACGACCTCAGGATTCTCGATTGATCAGACGTGTCATGATTGAGCCGTAGGGTATGCGTGTTATTACAGATTTTCACTTGCATTCAAAGTGGTCACGAGCTTGTTCCAAAAATTTAACTATTCCTAATATCGCTCATGTATGTGAACGCAAAGGGATTCATTTTGTTGGAACATCTGACTTTACACATCCGGCGTGGCGAGCAGAAATTGGCAGGGAACTAACAGAAGAATCACCAGGTACATTTACACTTGCGCGAGAGGATTCTGCTACGCGTTTTTTGTTATCAACGGAAGTGTCTTGCATTTATAAAAAGGAAGGTCGCGTTAGACGTGTTCATCACTGTATTCTTGCGTCTTCTTTGTCTGGTGTCGATCGCTTTATCCAGACGCTCGAGTCGCGTGGCTGTAATTTACGAGCCGATGGTCGTCCGATCATCGGTATTGATTCAGAAGATTTGATCAAGATTCTGCTTGAAGCAGATCCAGACGGGATGCTTATCCCTGCTCATGCATGGACGCCGTGGTTTTCCGTTTTTGGATCGATGTCCGGCTTTGACTCATTGCAAGAATGTTTTGGAGATATGACAAAGCACGTTTATGCCATTGAGACAGGCTTGTCATCGGATCCAAAGATGAATTGGCGATTACCCTCGCTTGATCAAGTGTTTCTCGTTTCCAATTCCGATGCGCATTCGCTCGACAAGCTGGGACGAGAAGCGAATGTGTTTGAGATGTCAAAACCGAATTTCTCGGAATTGCGACGTATCATGGTTGAAAAAGATGTCAAGAAATTTATCGAGACGATTGAATTTTTTCCAGAAGAAGGAAAGTATCATGCTGATGGTCATCGATTGTGTCATTTTTCCTGTACACCAAAAGAAACTAAACGCTTGAAGGGTCTTTGTCCAAAATGCGGGAAGCCGCTGACGGTTGGCGTGCTTCATCGCGTCGATGAGCTTGCTAAGCGCGAGGAAGGGGAACGGGGAGAGCTTGCCGTTCCGTATCGATCAATTGTTCCGCTTGTTGAATTAGTTGCAAGTGTTTTAGGTGTCGGGTCATCATCAAAAAAAGTTGCGAAGGAAGTAGAAAATCTTTTACAAGATTCAAGAACAGAATTTGGTGTGCTGCTTGATCTTCCTGAACGAGCGCTCGCTGATGTCACTCTGCCAGAAATTGTCGAAGCGATTATTCAGATGCGAAATGGGAACATTGATATCACGCCCGGATACGATGGAGAGTATGGCGTTATTCGCCCAGTGAATCAGAGGAGCGTGTTAGGGGTTTGATCATGTAAAATTTTTGTAAATGAAAATCTCCCAACGATTGCTGGGAGATTCTCCTCCGTTCAAAGTAACGTGCGTATTACGCGCGCTTCTTTGCTGTCTTGGCTTTGCGCTTAGGCGCGGCCTTGCGTTTAGGTGCCTTTTTGACAACCTTCTTTTTTGTCGCTTTCTTTTTTACTGCCATGGAAATCAACTCCTTTCCATTTTCACCGTCGGATTTTATTTGCCGCTCGGTGCTCGTATACGCGACTAAGATGATCACGTTAACGATAGCAATTTCAGTATAACACAAAAATATATTTTGTGTGTCAATTATTTTTTTGTGGATAATCTAAATGCTGTCATGCTGACGCCTGAAATCGTCATAGGCAGTTTCTGAAATTTTAATTTTTTATTTTTACAATTATTACGAGCTTCTTGCGTTAAAAGAATCTCATCACGCTCAGCAACATCTTCCCCCAATTTAGACGCGAGATTCAACTCGTTGCCATACATGTCTTCACAGAAGAGTAGGACAGGGCCATGCCCGATACCAATGGAGACGTGCACGTCGCTTACATCATCTGTCATGATGTTTGCGACTTCAAGATCATGATGAATTTGTTGAGACGCGGCAACCGCCTTATCGGGATTTGGAAAAACAGCATAGCAATTATCTGCCTCAAATTTGATAATGATGCCGTCATGTTTTGTGATTACGGGAGCGACAATGCGTCTCATGCGTTGAATCATTCCTAGATAGTGAATGATGCCATATCTTTGGACGGTTTTTGAAAAGCCTGACATATCTAAGACAAAAATTGTACGGACTTGTTCGAAGGTTTTTTTAATCTTGCTATCGATGCTTTCTGTGCGTTCTGGGTGCTCGATTCGTTCATCGAGAAGTTCGTGCAAATCGTTACAGGATGGAAGAGACGGTTTTGATTTTGGCATATGCGTATATCTTGACAGTTAGCCAAAAAAGTGTCATGCTGTATGTGGATATCAACGTGCGAAGGTCCGTCCTATGGTCGGGGAAGTGGTCGCGCAAACGAGAGTCCTATTCATTCGTAACGCAAGTTTGTGATCGCAAGATCATAGACTAACCCACATGCCCACGAAGTTGTTCGTTGGTGGCATTCCTTACCGCACATCGGACGAGGAATTGCGCCAACATTTCGCTCAGGCTGGTGAGGTGCTTTCCGTTTACATCCCTATGGATCGTGAGACGCAGCGCCCGCGTGGTTTTGCCTTCGTTGAGATGGCAGACGACGCTGCTGCGGACAACGCGATTTCCATGTTTGATGGTACGGACATGGGTGGTCGCCGCATCGCGGTGAACAAGGCCCGTCCAATGGAAGCCCGCGCCCCACGAGCGTAAATATAAAAAAAATCCCCTTCGGGGGATTTTTTATTTGCTTGAACATTTTTTCATCGGTCAGCTGCCTTGTTGTTGGGCCTAAGTCTCTCATCAACGCAGCTTGACCACGTTTGCGTTGTGGTTTAACTCGCGCCTCGCATCTGCCTCGATTTAAAAATGAGTGAAGGCGTTGTTAAACGCCGAGCTGTTTTTTTATTTCTGCTTCGGCAGCTTCTGGGTTTGTGCGACCTTCAGTTGATTTCATGATCACGCCAACAAACCATTTAATCAAAGGAAGTTTTCCGTTTTTTATTTGTTCAACCTGTTCGGGGTTTTGTGCCAAGATTTCTGTGACAAGCTTGTTTAATGATGCTGGATCATTCATTTGCCCAAGCTGATGCTCTTCCATGATGTGTGATGGGTCGGCACTTGTTTCAACCATGAGTAGTAATAGTTTTTGCGCGTTGGCTGAATTGATTTTTTCTGAACCGATCAAGTACAGAAATTCTGCAAAATTCTCAGGAGTCACGTGAATGTTTTTTATTGAGGTATTTTTTGCTGCTAAAATACCAGCTAATTTACTCCCAAGCCATCCAGATACGAGTTTGGCGTATTTTGCTTTGTGAGCGATTAGATGATCGCCTCCGCTCATGTCGTTTCGATTATCAGAAGCTTCAAACCAACCGCCTAATTCACCAAGGGTTTGTTCAGCAAAATCGGCCCAGCCTTCATTTGCGACAAGCACGCGAGCATCTTCACTGCTGAAGCCCCATTCATTTACTAAACGAACTCGACGCGTTGCTGGAAGCTCTGGAAGACGTCCGGATTCTTCTTGTCTTACGTTTTTTAGATCAAGCGGGCGTAGGTCAGGTTCGGGGAAATAGCGGTAGTCGGCAGATGTCTCTTTTAGACGTTGTTCAAATGTAGCGTTTTTGTTTTCATCAAAACCGCGAGTCGCGCCTTCCGGAACACCCCCGGCATTGTATACCTCGAGCTGTCGTTCAATTTCATATGTAAGCGCGCGTTCCACCGAGCGGAAAGAATTGAGATTTTTGATTTCGACTTTTGGATTGAAACCGGCTTTTAATGGCTTGTTTTCATCATCAACTTCAAGCAGGGAGATATTGGCATCACAGCGCATATAGCCTTTTTCCATGTCGGCATCCGAGGCGCTGACGCTGCGAAGAATCGCTTGAAGTTCTTGGAGGAATGTTCGAGCTTCGTTTGGTGTTCGAATATCCGGCTCGGTTACGATTTCAAGTAACGGTTGTCCGGCACGGTTAAAATCGACAAGTGTTGATTGGCTTGAGCTATCATGGATATTTTTTGCTGCGTCTTCTTCGAGGTGTGCACGTGTAATGCCGACGCGAATACGATCACGCGGAGGAACGTTTCCCATAACATCGATTTCTACGTGACCGTCAATACAAATTGGATGATCGTATTGTGAAATTTGATACCCTTTGGGAAGGTCGGGATAAAAATAATTTTTACGATCAAAATGGGCTTCGTCCGGGATGCGGCAGCCGAGAGCAAGTCCGGTTCTAACTCCAAGGAGCACCGCTTTCATGTTTACAGCCGGTAATGCGCCGGGTTGACCCGTGCAAACATGACAAATAGCCGTATTTGGAGCGGTAGAATCATCAACGTTTGCGCAAGCGCAGAACATTTTGCTCTTGGTTTTGAGTCGGACGTGGATTTCTAATCCGATAATAGGTATAAGGCGCATAAACTGATAGGCGAGTAGGCGGGTAGGTAAGTCGCGACTAGCCTACACTCTTGCGCCCTGTTTTGCCTAGCGTGATTTTTTTAATGAGTGGTAGATTTTTACCTGATAGATTATCACGAGCGGTAAAAAGATGGCTTGAACGATCCCTGAGAGAATGCCTTGTAAATCGTTTGTATATGCGACTTGTTTGCCAACGGTAGTCGCAGCACCTGCCAGAGATAGGGCTTTAGGATAGCCAACGAATAAGCCAATGACGACCACGAGAAGCAGGGTCACGAGGGCTGCGAATACTCCAACGAACAATCCCGAGACGATGATGCGGCTGAACGTGGCCCACCAGCGTCCTTTTACGAGTTCGTGCGAAGCGGCTAGAGCTTGTGTTCCACGGATGTTGCTTTCAAGGAATAAGATCGGAGCAAAGGTAAATGCGATCGACATCCAGATGCCCGGCAAAACAAAGATCAGTAAGCCTCCCGCCACAGCGAGTGATCGAAGAATGAGAATCCAAACAAATGGCCAGAATAATTTACGGCCCCGTTCATCGCTGTGTTTGGCTTTGGTGTCACCGCTGTCACGCTTTCGAATTACGTCCGTCAGCACAAGGTTGGTATGCGCGATGATTGCAGCTCCAGTAATCACGGCGATGACGCGCAAAACATCTGCGCCCATTTTAGGCAGGGGCATCGAGAGTAGTGTTGCGATAAATCCAAGGAGCGATGCTCCTAAAAAACGGATTGAGAGTTCGAGATTAGATTTCCAGTCACGAATAAATTGCTCCCAGCCTGATTGTAAAAGTTCGCCAAACGGAATGAGCGTTTTCATAAATTTAATTTGTATAAGTTTCTTTTAGGGATTTGTATGTATCGGTCAATACCGATATTTGAGCGATCATCAGAATGATCATACTAAAGAGATTGATAATGATTGCGATAATCGCGGCAATTATTGCGGTTATTCCAAATTGCATGGCTGACCCAGATGTTAAGGCGTTTACTGCGGTAAATGATCCAAGTAGCAAGCCGGTGATTATATTTGTGATTATACTCACGCCCACCATATAAATCAGTCCCGGTATAAATAAACTAAGAAATGTAGCCCACCAGCGGCCTTTTGTAAGTTGGTATGAATGCTTAATTGCTTGCCATCCGCTCATTCCTTCTTTTAAGTAAATCGGGACACTCATGCAAAGCGCGATGCTTAACCAGATCCCTGGGATAATCAAAAAAATAAATGCTGGAACCAGTAAGATTGTGAGTAAAAAACTTATCCAAATTATTGAGAGTACGTCTTTAAGTGAGACGGACGTTTCTTTTTTCTCATTGAGAAAAAAGCGCATTAATCCGGCAGAAAAATATATGGAGGCGAGACTCGAAAAAATGATGGCTGCTAATGATAAGATTACATTTAATTTAGATGTCGGCTGAATAAATTGCGGAATCGTGAAAATGATGATGATGAGCGAGGGGACCAGAATTGCGCCTAGCGTCCAGCCAAGCGTCGACTTCCACTCTTTAAGAATGGCATCCCAGGAGTTGTTTAAAAGCTTACCAAGTCCGATAAGGGGTTGAGACATATGTATACAGGATAGCGAAAATCGGCCTTGACGTATATCCCTTCAGCTGGGTACATCTAGGCCGATTTTTAAAGCAAGGCATTGAGGGTCTGTTTGATGCGCTCTGCGACTTGTTCTTTTGTTCCGTCGGCATCAATGATCATGATTCTTGTTCCGGCGTTTTGATATGGCGCTTGGATCGCTGGATCAAGATAACGAGCGGCGAGAGTCACCTGAAATGCGTCTTTTTCAAAGATGCTGTTGTCTTGCTTGTCGGTTCTGTTTGCAAGGCGACGCTTGGCTTCTTCTGGATTGATGCGCAAGATCAATAGTATGTCAGGCGCATTTGCTCGTTCGATTTGATTTCCACGCAAACTCAGAATCCACGGAATATCCACATCAGGATCTTGCAGCGGTTGATAGGCAAGACTTGAAAGCAGGCTTCGATCTTGCACGATTACGCCATTCGGATGCGCCGCTTTCCATGGAAGAACCGTATTGGTGTATAAGACTTCACGGTCAATCGCAAACATTTGCGCAGTTATATGACCAGAATACGCATGTCCGTCTTCGTGTTTATATACGATTTCATTGCGAATAAACGATCCGATCGCGGTATGTGTCGGCTCGGTAATCATCAGCGTCTCTCGGTTGCGTAGCGCAAGCTCTTCGAGAATGACCGGAATAACCGTTCCTTTGCCTGCGCCGTCGATTGACTCGATCACGATGTGCATACGTCTACTTTATGATAAGTCACAAATGAGAATCCGTCTTTATTAATGCGAGCAGTTTCTTTCCAGGTAGACGGATGGAGGAGTGGAAAAAAAGTATCACCGGGAATTTCTTTTGCAATTTCTGTCAGCTCAAGACAATCGGCATGATCAATTGTTCCTGCATAGATTTCGGCGCCACCAATGACCATGATATCGTCATTTTTGTAACGCGTTAGCGCTTCTGTGATGGATGTTAAGCGCTCTACGCCATCGGGTATTTGAAGCGAGATGTTTCTTGTGATGATGACGTTTTGTCGATGAGGAAGCGGGCGATATGATTCAGGAATGGAATCCCAAGTTTTACGGCCCATAATGACGATTTTTCCTGTTGTCAGTCGTTTAAACCGAGCCATGTCATCTTTGTCGGTCCAGATCAATTGACCGCTTTTCCCGATGGCTCGGTTTTTTGCGATGGCGGCAATAAGCGTAATCATGGCGATCAAATAGCGAGAGGAAAGTTAATTTTGTCATGTGATTGATAGCCGATGAGTTCCGTGTCTTCGCCGGTCCAATCATCTATATTGGTGAATTTCTCCGTGTTAATACTCGGTAATGGTAGCGGTTCACGCTTCAACTGCTCATGAATACCATCGAGTTGATTCACGTAGAGATGCGTGTCTGCGAGAAAGCCAATGAGCTTCCCTTCGCCTTGACCGGTTGCCTTTGCGATCAGGTGCAATAAGAGGGCGTAACTCGCAATATTGAAGGGGAGGCCAAGAGCCGTATCTACGGATCGTTGATTCCAAAGCAGATCGATCTTGCCTTCAGAGACAAGGACTTGAAACCCATAATGGCATGGTGGAAGCGCTTGCTCGGGGAGCGCGAGTGGATTCCATGCCATCACAAGCATGCGACGATCATGAGGGTTTTGTTTGATCGTTTCAAGCATTTTTTGAAGTTGATCGACGCCTTGTCCTGAATAATCAGTATCGTAGCTTACGTATGGCGCGTTAAAGTGACGCCATTGAAAGCCGTAAATCGGTCCAAGGTCACGCTCTGCTTTCATACGAGCTTTGGTCTCTTCATCATGTCCGTAAGGGACTTTTTGAGGATTGCACCATTCGTCCCAGATTGTACAGCGTCGATCTTGGTACCATTGTTTATCCGTAATTCCTTTGATGAATCCTTCGAGCTCAACACGGATGGTTTTGAACGGCATCTTTTTTGTCGTCAGAAGCGGAAATCCCTCATTCATGTTGTGTTCAAACATGATGCCGGAAACGCTTAACGTATCGATGCCTGTTCGATTTTGTTTACGAACACCATTTTGAATGATGCGTAGCAAAATGTCGTGATAGCTTTTCATAGATCATCTCCTCAATGTAAAGGTGCTTGCAAAATGTTGCTCTCCGTGTACCCGCCTGTCGAGCCCCAGCCGCCGCGTGAGGTGGGGGATGTAGACCCCTCGTTCCAGGTGGCTCTCGTGATTGGAATAAAGATCCCTTGCGCGACTCGTTCGCCGGCTTCAATCGTCACTGGTTGGTCGCCCGGATTCCAAAAAAATAATAAAATCTCATCATCCGGACCGCAATAATCGCGATCGATGATTCCGATCGTGTTGCCTAAGCGCAACCCTTTTTTCTTAAATGTTGATGAGCGCGGTGCAATCATGAGCATATGGCCCTCTGGCGCTTCAATGACGAGACCTGTCGGAAGCATTAATGTTTTTCCAGGTTCGATGATCCCGCCTTCGCATACGGCAAGATCAAATGCAGCTGCATCAGTCGTTTTGTATTCTGGAAGGAGCACGTTTTGTCTGATGCGAGTGATGCGTGCGTTCATATTTTTTTAGGATGCGCTTGCAAATCCAAGTTCGGACATTGCTTGGTGAACGCTTTGTTCGAATTCTTCTCTTGAGCCGGTATTTTGAATGGTTTTCCAGGCGCGTTCCATCACGAGTGGAATCGTGACTTCCGTTGGAGCCTGATCTTCTTTTTGAAATTGCTCCCAAGTCATGTCGGATTCACCGGCTTTTTCCCCGCGTTTTTTCATGCGCTCAAAACGCAACTCTGCCGGAACATCAATCGAAAGCAATTTGAAATGCGGAAGCGGTTCTAATGCGACAATATCTTCTGGTCGACGTATGCCGTCGATAACGACGATATCTTTTTGCGATTGGAGTGCAATTTTTTCAACGGCGTATGATAAGGCATCTTCACCATACTTTTCACGAAGTCCGTTTGATAATTTAATAAAATTCTCTCGTGACTTATCGATTCCGAGCGTGTCTAGGACGGTTCCTAAGATTCCACTAAAACGAATATAGTCCGCTTGATATTTATCGCGTAATAGATCAGCTGCTGTTCCTTTTCCGCAACCTGCTTGTCCCACAAGACCGACGATGAGTTTAGGCATAGGTTTTGAGACAAGAGTATCAGATTTACGAGGGTTTACGGAACCATTTGGCAAGCCTTGGGCCAGTTTGAAAGGCGTAGTTTGAGTTGAGGTCGGCTCCGTAGAGTTTTTCTGGGGCTTCCAGCATGCGCTCGTACACCATTAAGCACACCGGTTGTCCATCGCGCAGTACAAAGTCTTGTCCATACGTTTCTACTTCGAGGACGGCGACCGATCCGCGTTTTTCTTCGTCTTCCGTCCAGCCCCAACCTGGATCAAAAAATCCAGCAAAATGCGAGCGAAATTCTCCTTTGGATGGGTCGTAGGCTGCCATTTCTGTTGCGTAATTTGGCGGCGTTAAAATCTTTTCTTTCGTGGCTAAGATATAAAAGGCGCCGGGTCTTAAAATCAGCTCACCGTTTGCGGGCTTTATTACAGGTTCAAAGAAATCTGCCGCATGATGATCTGTGCGTTTGGTATCGAGAATATTCCATGCTGATTCTCGTGCTTTCCATCCGATGATTTCTGCACTTGCAAGATCGACTGTCATCGTGATTCCACGACCGCAGTTATCAATCGAAGGTGTAATGCGTGTGCCATCGATGGTGCGGAGAAGGGCGTGTCTATCAAATGCAATACGATGCTCTAATCCTGAAAGATTCGCATCACCATAAAAAAAGCGCATTTGATTTATGCGATCTCCGCTATGCACGAGAACGGGGAATGATTTTGGGAGCAATTCAATCCAGAGGTTGCCTTTGTAGCCGGCGGGAATGTCGTCAAAACGCGGGACGCCATCGGCAAGCAAACGGCCTCGCAGATTGATGCGGCCGCTTGAACTTTTGTTGCTTGCGGTTGCATGAATGCCTGGCGGTAATGCGAGGGATTCGTTTAATCGTACAAGGTAGGTGCCGTTTACTTCGAGCGGCCTGTCCCATGTGTGTTTGTAGAGCGATCCGCGATCAATGATGTTGGTAATCGTTTCTCCGGAGCGGGGGAGATAAGAGCCGCGCATGCGATACACTTCATCGGATAGTGAAAGATCGATTGAAGCGGGTTGTAGATGTTCTTCGCGTGCATTGATGATGTATTGTGCGGCCATCATTGCACGAATGGTTTGCATTGGGATCGCTCCATGTTCTGTACGCATATTGCGCGAGACCTTAGCAGACGGTCAATGAATACAAAAACCCACCAGTCAAGCGGTGGGTTTTTGATTGCGATTAGGCAATGCGTGACGTGTCGACCTTGATGCCCGGGCCCATCGTAGTGGTGAGGGTGACCGAGTTGAGGTAAACGCCTTTTGCGGATGCCGGTTTGTTTTTTTTGATGGCGTCTAAGAGGACGTTGAAGTTCTCAAGAAGATTCTTCGCGTCCATCGAGGACTTGCCGATCGATTGATGGATATTGCCGGTTGTGTCGTTTTTGAAAGCAACTTTACCTTTTTTTACATCCTCAATCAGTTTTTTAATGTTTGCGCCGACAGTGTCAGTCTTTGGGTTAGGCATGAGACCAGATGGACCAAGGATTTTAGCGACCTTGGCGAGCTTAGGCATCATTTCAGGAGTTGCGACAGCGACTTCAAAGTCGATTTTACCCATCTTTGCAAGTTCTTCGATTAATTCCTCGCCACCCACGATTTCTGCACCTGCTTCTTTGGCATCCTTTTCTTTATCAGCTGGGACAAAGGCGATGACCTTTTTGGCTTTACCGATGGAGTGAGGGAAGATGATGGTTGAGCGGACTTGCTGATCACCTTTTTTGACATCGATGCCGAGATTGATGTGAACCTCGACGGATCCGTCAAATTTGGTGGTAGCAGTCTTTTTTGCGAGTTCTAAGGCCTCTTCCGGGGCATAGAGCTTTTTGGCATCTACCATCTTTTTTAATGCTGTATAGCGTTTGGAGTGTGACATATGTAGTGGTTCGGGCGAACTGGGTTAACAGCTCTCCCACTGAGTTAGTGCGCAGAGATTAGCCAAAAGTATCAAAAATGTCAAACCCCCGCCGGATGGCGGGGGTTTGGATGTCGCTTACTCAACGACGGTGATACCCATGTTCTTCGCTGTACCTTCGACTTGGCGCATGGCCGCTTCGACGGTGTGACAGTTAAGATCTGGCATTTTCTTTTCTGCGATCTCGCGGACTTGGGCTTTGGTGACCTTGCCGACTTTATCGGTGTGCGGTTTGGCGGAGCCCTTCTCGATCTTGGCGGCTTTCAAGAGGAAAGCGGAGACCGGAGCGGTTTTGAGGATGAAATCGTAGGTGCGATCTTCGTACAAGCTGATGACAGCCGGGACGACGTCGCCCAAACGATCTTGCGTTGCGGCATTGATGCGCTGACAGAATTCAGCGATGTTCATGCCGTGCTGACCGAGGGCAGGACCGAGCGGGGGAGCCGGAGTGGCGCGGCCGCCGATGACCTGAACCTTGATCAGGGTCTTGATTTTCTTAGCCATAAGTTTGGTTATGTGAGTGGCGGGGAAGCATCCGCCGACCGCGTAACAGTGGCCTGTTTATAGCAGAATCATTGACAAAATGTCAAGAATAGGCTAGGTTAAGCCGTCGTTCTTTGAAGCGAACAAATGCGCAACGCTGGAATTCGTCGGCTATGCGTAGCTGTTGGACGATAAGGGGAGGCGACGTCAATGGCATATCAATATTACGTACGATCAATACCATCATATCTCGAGATATGCTCTGATAAATATTCGGCTCCTGTTGAGTACGTGCAGCCAAGCTTCACTCGTCTCAAGCAGGCGTTCGACTGGGTGAGCAACGACTATAGCTATGAGAAGTTCAGGCCGATCGACGTCTGCAAGGACGTCCCGACCGACTCATGCGTGATCGAGTTTGTGCTCCTGCGTGCGTACAGGTCGATTGAGT
>Ga0214923_10000913_pt1 | contig 43394 bp, 47 predicted proteins | sample LL1510_MetaG_FD_177993 | JGI IMG/M metagenome (GOLD analysis project Ga0214923, IMG submission 177993) | Freshwater microbial communities from Lake Lanier, Atlanta, Georgia, United States - LL-1510 | ecosystem: Environmental > Aquatic > Freshwater > Lake | place: USA: Georgia | collected... | reverse complement strand
CTAACTAATGGAACTGCTTATACATTTACAGTAACTGCTACTAATTTGAAAGGTACTAGTCAACCTTCTGCATCTTCAAATTCTGTTACACCTATTGTGCTTATAATCTTACCAACATTTACGGTAACACCTTCCGATACTATTGCAACAATAGTGTTTGCTACTTCTACAAATCATACATATACAGTTACAGGGCAAGAATATACAAAACCTGATGGATATGGATTAGTCGCATTTGGACCTGAATTTACAGCAACAACAACAGGATCTGCCGGTAATTTTACTGTTACAGGACTAAACAATTATAGTTATTATGCATTCAAAATAAATTGTACAGTAGGATCAAATACTGCTAGTACTCCATTCTCGACAAAAGAACAATGTTGGATATTACCAGCACCAATGATTCTACAATTTGATACTACTTCTTCAGTCCCCGTCACTCTACCAATTACTGGTGGGACAAATGTTCAAGTAGACTTTGGTACTGGTCCTCAACCACAGTTGGGTACTACACTCCCACAAAATGGAAACAATACAATTGTAAAAATTCATGGTTCATTCACTACATTTTCGGGTACGTGGACTGGTAGAACTAAATTAGTAAGTATCGATTCATGGGGTAATAATTCATTATTAACAAATTTAAGAGAAATGTGTCGTGATTCCCTAGTAACAAGTGTTCCTGAAACTTTACCTTCTTCAGTTAGATCCTTAAATGGTATGTTTGCCAATGCAACTGTATTCGATGGTGATTTAACTGGTTGGGATGTAACAGAAGTTACAGATATGCGCGGTATGTTTCTGAATGCATCTAGTTTTACAGGTAATGACATTAGTGAATGGAATGTATCTAAAGCTACAGATGTAAGAAGTATGTTTTATGGAGCAAATGCAATGTATAATACAGCTGGAAAGTTTAATATAAACTTGAGCACTTATTGGGAATTGTATAACTTAAACTTAATATATCAACAAACAGATATGATATATTGTACTAACCCAGATATAGGAGATCAAACACTATATGATGAGAAATCGCCATTTTTTATAAATTTGTATGCTACTCCTACAACATGGGGCCCAAATGGAGTATATATGAATGTTTATTGGAATGAAATACCATGGAATTATACTTCTGATAAAGGCCATTATAATTTAAAAATTCTTGCAAGTAATAATTCAACAGTATTAAAGACATCTGATGACGCAGTAGCTGGTGAATTATCTTCAACATATGATGGTATACCTCTCGGTTTTAATGTAAATGCATCTTCTTATAGATTTTATATAGAATTAACTGTAAAAAGAGAAGCTTTTACTATAGGTACCTATAAATTAACTTATGATTATCCTAATATGTAATTATCCTAAATAAATGGATTCCAGGCCCATTGAAGAAGAGCCTGTCTTTCTTTTGGTCTGCAACTTAAATCACCAGGTTTACAATTTGCCTTGATAGCCCCCGCATGACGGGCAAATGATTTCCATCTACCAATTTGTACTGAATCGAGCTCAGGAATTCTGCGCCCCATCCAGTATCGGCAATACCATTGGAACCAACCGCGTTCATCAGGATTTTCTGGACTTGCTAAGATAGCTCTTCCAGTTACAGGGTTTCCAGAGTTTCCAGAGTTTCCAGAGTTTCCAGAGTTTCCAGGAATCCAGCCATTCTCCCTCCACACAGAAAGAGGTTGTCTCGACTTAATCTTAAATAGATTTACAGTCGGATCTGGAGAACCGGGCCTCAAACTATCCGTCATAAGTCCACCCAAGAACCATTCGGCCGGAAATTCAGTATAGCAATCATTCAGATAAGCTCCTTCAAAGACTCCCAGCATTAACATCTCAGCCGGACTCAGAGCCGTTTTAAATTCAGGATCCAATTCACCAGGTTCTTCTGTTAATGTGTACCGATATCCAGGTCCCTTGATAACATCTCCTTTCTTAAACGATGCAAGTGGTCTACCCCATTTGAGTAAAAGTGACTTGAGTTGTTCAGGACTTTTAGGTTTCATGCCTACTATAGTAGATGATTTCAAGGCCTCGATGACTGAGAAACAAAAAATAGTCCATGAACTTGCAACAAAAATGTTGAAAACCCGCTATAATCCCGTGCGGTGTAATCTTTTTCTCCGGTTTTCGTTTTCAACTAAAGTCGCCGTGCCCAAACCCTGACTCCTCCATTCGTATTAAACCAAGCCAAGTCTTCCACAGGAACCCACTTATATTCCTTGTGTTCTCTGGCATCTAGAGTTGGTTTACGAAGAATCCTCAGTGGTCTGGCATACCAGTAAAACTTTTTGTCAAGACGTATCGGTTCACCAACTATTTCATAGTCGATATCTCGGCGATAACCCGTCTCCTCTTCCATCTCACGAACTGCAGTGTCTAGTGGTGTCAAATCATAGTCTTCACTGTGACCCTTGGGAAAACTCCAGATTCCCGACAAGCCTTGTAGTAATAAAACTTTTCCACCTAGCAATAATATTATTCCGGCACTAGGTTTCATTCCTAAGTGCTACTTACTTCATTCGACATCGAATACCGGTTCAACTTTAATAAAGGTGACAAGCACTCAAAAAAATATTACACTAGAACAACACTGTCTCGCTATATCTTCAGTAAGTACAACGCCCTCAAACAGGTGGCAAAGTGGACCAAATGTCTCCCAACAGTTGTGCCTCATTATGCAATAAAATGCAATAATGACCCGCAACTTTTATCTTGGCTCTTCCGTGCAGGAGTCAATTTCGACTGTGCATCTCCCACTGAGATGCAACAGGCTCTGGGGGCCGGTGCCAGTCCAAAACAGATTATATATGCCCATCCTTGCAAGTCCTCTTATGATATATGTATGGCACGAGAACTCGGTATTAGAACCACAGTTATAGACAGTCCCGAAGAAGCCATTAAACTGGGCAAGACCGGCTGGACCGGGTCCACACTTGTCCGTCTCATGGTTCCCGACTCCGGCTCCAAACAACCCTTTAGTAAAAAATTCGGTGCACCTCTATCCTGGGTTCCCGAGATCATTGATGTACTCACTAACTATGGAATCCCCTTGGCCGGCTGGAGTTTCCATGTCGGCTCAATGTGTAAAGAGCCCCGACAATTCTCGAGAGCCGTAGAACTCTGTGCAGAAGCCCATGCATTAAATCCTGATAAGAGCCCAACTATTGTAGACATTGGAGGCGGATTTGTCCCCGATGAATCCTTTGAAATCGCAGCAGCTGAAATCCGCTCATCATTCCGGCATTTGCCTCTGTCTACAACATGGATTGCCGAGCCCGGTCGATTCTTAGCTACTCCGGTAATTACTTTGGAAGTTCCTGTAATTGGTGTTAAACGCAGAGAAGGTGGAGGATTCCGCTATACAGTAGATGAGTCTGTGTATGGTGCGTTCAGTAATATTCCATTCGATGGTCAGAAACCTATATATGAACTCATTGATCCAGTGGACCGCCGTCCATTAGTAAATGCAACACTCTTTGGCCGAACCTGTGATTCTGCCGACTGTCTGGAAGAAGATATTGAAATACCTGAACTTCGTATTGGAGACTGGCTTCGGGTGTCTAACATGGGTGCCTATACACTGGTCTCATCCTCTGAATTTAATGGATTTCCCCTTGCAAAAAGAATCTATGAATAAGGTAGAATGAGCCTCGTATCTAAGTTTTTTGGTCGTCTTACTAAGAGCGTAAAGAATGTTGGTCGCCGTACCCGTAAGCTGGGTCGCAACTCTGCACGTGTGGCCCGTAAGCTGTATAAGCCCGTTACGAACATGATGGGTCTTACCAAGCGCCGCAGGAGCCGTAGGTAAAAATTGACCTTAACCCCAGTGCACTTTGATAAGTAAGATGAATATACTAATCGTTGAATCCCCGGCAAAATGCGCGAAGATTCAAGGATTTCTTGGCCCAGGATGGCGCGTTCAGGCCACTATGGGTCATATTCGTGGTCTCAAAGAAGGATTGGATGGTATTGGATTTCAGAAAGGATGGGCCCCTATTTTCGAGAATCTGCCCACAAAGGCCTCCGCTATTAGCAATCTCAAGAAACTCAAGAGTCAAGGCCAGATCTTTCTTGGCTCGGACGATGACCGCGAAGGAGAGGCTATTGCATGGCATACGTGTCAACTTCTCGGACTTCCCGTCAATACAACGCCCCGTGTTATTTTCCACGAAATTACAAAGGAGGCTATTACCAAGGCAGTAGCTAATCCAACACGAATTAACATGCCGGTTGTTGAGGCCCAACAGGGTCGGTCTATGCTTGATTTGTTGATTGGATTTACACTGTCTCCGTGTCTGTGGAAAGGAGTCGGATATAAACCGGGACTCTCTGCTGGTCGGTGTCAGACTCCGGCATTGCGTATTGTCTATGACCGTGAACTCCAGATTGAGGCCCATGAAACTAAGAAGACGTGGACTCTGTCAGCCATGGCCGACCTTAAATGGGTATGTCCTACGGAGTATGAAGAGGAGCCTGTGATGCCAAAGGATCCATGGTTACACGTGATTGATAGAAAGGATAGTGTTAGCAGTCACAAGGCACCGGTGCCGTTCATCACATCGACTCTGCAACAAGAGGCATCGAGTCATCTTGGTATGAATCCGAAGACAACAATGCGACTTGCACAGACTTTGTATGAACAAGGTCATATTACATATATGCGAACGGATTCGGCAGTGCTTTCGGCAGAGGCTACTATGGCTGCTAGGAAGATTGTTGAAGAGCGCTGGGGTTCTGCTAGTTTAGACACTGCGTGTCTAAACATTGGTCCTTGCATGGTCAGGACCGACCCGGCAGGTCCACATGAAGGTATCCGACCCACACATTTAGAAATAGAATCTATTGAAGGCGATGAAGCCCGTCTCTATGCACTAATTTGGAAACGGACAATTCAATCCGTGATGTCAGATCACAAAGAGGCCGTTGTACGTCTCAAAGGAACCATTTCCGATGTCGTATTCTTCAATGAGACTCGACAGACCATCTTTGCCGGTTGGCGTTTTGATGAGAAAATCGATGATAGCAAAGTTAAGATTAAGACCGGTGATAAGATTCGATGGACCTCTATGATGGTCAAGGAGGTTCTAACATCTCCGCCATCAAGATATACCGAGGCTTCGCTAATTCGAGAACTTGAAAAGAAAGGTATCGGGCGTCCTAGTACATATGCCGCACTCATCGATACTGTATCCGAACGCGGTTATGTTGAAAAGGCCCGCCCATCCAAAGAAAAAGTGTCAATTAACAGTGTTGAAGTATTGGCCGATAGTCTTCCCATACGAAAAACAGAATATGTTACAAAAAACGGAAGAGAAGGTCTCCAAGTCACTTCTCTAGGTCGTACTGTGATTGAGTGGCTTCTAACACAATTTGCATCATTGATTGATTATGGTTTTACGGCTACCATGGAAAGTCAGTTAGATGAGATTGCAGCCGCTAAACTGGATAAGAAGAAAATGTTGGAAACCGTGTGGACCACTTACAAGGACCGATATGTTGAAATTATGACTAAGGCTACGCCACAAAATAATGAAGGCTCTTTAGGAGAAGGATATAAGATTGTAGTCACTAAAAAGGGACCATGTTTTCATCATGAGTCAGGCTTCGCTTCTATGCCGGCACATCTATCTGTGAAGACTGCTACGCTGGCTGATGCAAAGGCAGCGTTCGCTGCAAAAGAAGGCGAAGTGTTAGGAGTGTTAGATGGTGAACAGATTATTAAAAAATCTGGAAAATATGGGCCATATGTAACTTGGTCAAAAATTAGTCTCACATATACGACCGAGACTTTTGAGGAATTGTGTGTCAAACTCAAGGCTAAATCTACCAATACAGTAGACCACGAGATTGGCCCATACCATATCAAGAAAGGTCCCTATGGTCTATATATGTTTAAGGTCTTGAAGACTAAAAAACCGACCTTTGTATCTATACCCGCTGATACAGTATGGTCTACTCTGACTATAGAGGGAGCCGAAGCATTGTACAAGGCAAATCTGAAGAAGATTACTAATATTTAATGACCAGAGTTGAATACGGAGATAGATCTGCAAAAGGAGTTACCAGAGTATATCCTTTTGTTTCTGCATAGGATAACCATTCAAAAAATCTGGGCCAAGTAACATACTGTCCTTCATAGACCAGGAGAAGAGCACATTGGTTACCTAGAGGATCACATTTATCCGTGTCTCTGTGTGTTGTTGTTTCAAGTTGTGGAGCCGGTCGATCAATACCCCAGATTTCACCGATTTCTAAAACATGGCGTCTTAGTCGGTAATACATATTAGGGCTTAAGAATATAGTATATAATATGAGTAATGGGATCTTTTTTTTCCAAGAAAACAAAACCTCTTAATGATAAAGATATAGGGGTTCTTACATACTATGAAATGGTTGTTAAAATAAAAGAGGCTAATCCGGAGTGTATCATTACCATAATTGCAATGAAAGAGGATGATGTCTATGATTCTAAACAACTCGGTGCCGATCAGTATGTTATAACATATAATGTACGAACGGGGATTGTTACTGGAGTCTATAGTTCTTAGACCCCTAAAAGTTGACTATTCACTCGCTAAGATATAACCTCATCAATGAAACGAATGGTCGACCTCTTTGCAGGGACCGGTGCATTTACGCATGCATTTCAAAGTACGGGACAGGTTAAGTGTGTATTTGCCAATGATATGGTAGAGGCCTCTAAGAAAATCTATGATGCAAATTTCACACATACACTTACCCTTGAGAATCTAAATGATGTCAAGGTTGAGGATATTCCGGCCCACGATATTCTAACAGGTGGTTTCCCCTGTTTCGTAAAAGGAACCCGTATACTAACTAAATCGGGATACAAGGTAATTGAGGAAGTAGATGACACTGATTTGCTATTTACTCATACAGGCTCATTTCAACGTATTCTTAACAAGCAGATAAAACATGGATGTCATACTCTTCATTCTATTGATATACAGTATCACCCGCATACAATTCAATGTACTGAAGAGCATCCATTCTATGTTCGTGAACGAGTTAGAACTTGGAATAATGAACATCGGCGATATACATATATATTTAATAATCCTGAGTGGTTATCAGCTTCTAAGTTAAAAGAGAATCATTTTACAGGCCTTGCTGTAAATACAGATTCCATTATACCATTTGAGCTTAATAAACTAGATCAGTGGTTTATGATGGGATATTTCTTAGGCGATGGATGGATTGAAACAAAAAATAAAATTCGATTTGCAATTAATACAAAAGATAATGAATATGTAGTTAATCGTATTTCAACTGTCTTAAAAATAACGGATAAAAAATGTTCTACTGGAAAATCTGATAAATATGGGTGTGCTAATCTTGCATGGTGGAATATTCTTAAAGACTTTGGTAAATATTCATATGGCAAAAAAATTCCAGAATGGGTTCAACAGGCACCTGTTGAATTTATTAAAGAGTTTCTTCTTGGTTATCAAACTGCAGATGGATGCATAAATTCTTCTAGTAAAGGTATTAAAAATCATCATATTCAATATACAACAGTATCTGTAAATATTGCATATGGAATTCAACGTTTATATCTAAAATTGGGATTATTGTGCAGTATCTCTTATCATGTAATGCCTCCAAAATGTATTATAGAAGGAAGAATAGTTAATCAGATGAATACATATAAGCTTCGGGTTACGATAAATCGCCAAAGATTATCATCTTCATTTATTGAAGATGGATATGCATGGTTTAAGATTAAATCTAATACCTCTGAAAATACTAATCCTTTAACAGTTTATAACTTTGAGGTTGAACATGATAATAGCTATTGTGTAGAAAATACAATTGTCCATAATTGCCAGCCCTTCTCAATTGCCGGTAATCAGGAAGGATTCAATGATGAGCGGTCCAATGTTTTCTGGAAAATTCTGGCCATTATTGATCACCACGGGCCACGATGTGTTGTCCTAGAAAACGTAAAGAATCTGGTGAGTCATGATGATGGTAATACCTTTCAGATTATCAAACAGAATCTAGAGGATCGTGGCTATCATGTGATGACTAAGATTCTGGACACATCTGTTATCACCGGTGTACCCCAACACCGCGAGCGGATTTACATAGTCTGTCTAAAAGACAGAGCAGTCTTCGATGCATTCAGTCTAGACTTTCCCACTGTACAAAAGGCACCGGTCACATCTATGCTACTTGCAGATAGTGCAGTGCCCGCCAAGTATTATTACACCAGTACATCTTCTACGTGGCCTCTAGTCTCAGAAGCAGTGACCAAAAAAGGGGTTATTTATCAATATCGGCGCGTCTATGTTCGTGAGAATAAGAGTAATGAGTGTCCTACTCTGACGGCAAACATGGGTAGTGGTGGTCACAATGTTCCTATTATTCTTGATGACAAGGGTATTCGTAAGCTAACACCGCGAGAATGTTTTAATTTCCAAGGATTTCCCGCCGATTATGTTCTGCCTGCACTGGCTGATTCCCATTTGTATAAACTCGCCGGTAATGCTGTCTCAGTACCTGTTGTCCAGCTTATTGCAAACCGGCTAGTACCTCTTCTATAGTACCCTCGAACATCTTAGTAGCATTTGTGCCAAGTTGACTTTCTATGGCGGGCCAAGATAGACGCGGTCTACGACCCTGTTTACATTGATCATCAAAGGTCTGAGTCTTATTAACCTGTAAATTTTTCCAGATATCAGAATCATTTTTGTGTGGGACACGCCAGAGAATAAACCGGCCATTTAACCAATCACGGGCATCTAAGAAATAAAGAGTGTCCCATGCTTCTGTAGGACCAAACGAAGGCGGACCATCTGATGTGAAACATTTTACTTCTTGTTGACCCTCCTTATCAGAAATCAGATCTCCCTTAGTCTTGTGTTCTGTTCCTTTTGTCCATTTAGAGGTAGGATCATGCCGGCGAATAATGAATTTAGCAACGTTTTCACTGATATGTTCAGGCATAGTGGGATTCCTTATATCTAAACTATGTTCTTCGGCTAGACTATGTAGTCCAAGAACATAGGTTCGGTGCAAATTAAATGCTTGGCGAAGTACAGTGGGAGTATAACGGTCACTCATTGCTATTATTGTGTTGATTGTGTAGCCAGTCACCTTTGTTTTCATTCACCTTCACCTTCACCTTCATCACCACCTTCATCCCCTACTCCAGTTGATATAGGAGCTTGTAATTCAAAGACAGAAACTGCATGTTCTAGAACAGATGGTTTGAGTCGTAGCTCAACACGTTTTTTCGACTTGTACAGTTTTACATTTCCATAGCGTTCGGCTATAAAATTTCTCAGAAAAATACTAGTACCAGAATCTGTAACATATTTTAAGCCAACATTTGCAATAGATTCAGCATTAATTTTAAAATTAACTAGTAATACATTTGTTGTCGTAGATATGAATCCAAGATAATATAAGTCTCTTAATGAAAATCTATGTTTAACATCCTGGACCTTGTCATAATAATTTCTCATTGTCATACCAACAATGTCAATATATCGGTGTTCCTTAAATAATGTATCTAAGTCAGCACCAGATTTAATAAATTTCTGAATCAAACTTTTTTCATTTGATCCAGAACCATCCGCTTTCATAATTACACAAAATGCATCTATACCATCTTTTGCACTTGTTTCCACATCCATAGCGGTATGGCCCTTTCCTATTTGTCTACCTCCTGTAGCCTTTTCCGTAAACCATTCGGAAAATTCGTCTTCAATATAAATGCTCCGTTTAGTTTCAGCATAAAATTGTAATCTTGGTAAGAGATATGCCGATACCATAGCTCTCATCATATCCACATTTAGATCTGCAGGAAGGGGTGCAAGTTCTAACACATATGTTCCAGAATTACTTGATTGTCTATTCTCCCATGGTTCGCGTTGAATAGGATATTTTGATTCAAAATAGGGTGCATAACTATCCATCCATTGTTTCTTTTCTACGGTAGCTTTGTCAGTACCAGTCATCGCATCAATTTTTTTCTTTGTTTTTCTTAATCGTGCAAGATTTTTTTTTAACAAAGAAATATTTGTATATTGACCACTAGCATTTCGTTCTTTTATTTCTTCTAATATTTTTGTGATTTCTTTGTTATATGGTGGCAAAGACATACTTATATATAGTATCATAAATTATTTAGGTTCAAAATCAGTATACAGTTGTGTATCCTGTCTTGTCGTATTATTGAATCGGAGACCAGAACGTCGAACTGCGTACTCATCCGCTGCATCACGGCAGATAGGGCCCGGCCGAACAATGGTAGCAATAGGATTTGCAGCGTTTAATACATCGGCACGAACACCCGTAGGTTGTGGTGGCTGGACTGTATTTCTATAGAGTGGAGCATCTTCTGCAATGACCGCCTGCATCTTGGTAAGACGTTGATCTAGGCGTCTTAGCTGACTTTCTACGTCAATCTGAAGTGCGGTGGGACCCCGCCCCCTCGGTGTAAATGCGAATTGAGGATGGGACTGCTCCATCTCATAAAGAGCAGTAGGATCTACCGCTTCCTGAGGTCTATTATTCACATAATTCATACAAATTCTGGTAGCCGGTGCGGGATCCAGCGGTATTCCCATAGGAAGTATCTGATCAGAGAATGCATATTGTCTCGATATTTCCGTAGGATCTATACTCTTATTACAACCTAGTCTGCGAGAATACCACGAAGATGTGTCGGGAGCCGTCACATACTCCGTCTTGGGTTGTTTATTTCCGGCCATAGTTTGATGATTGTCATAATCCATACCTTACTATAAGTCTATTATTTTCATTTATAGTATTAGAACCAAATGAGAACAACGCGTGTAAGTAAAATGAAATGTCAAAAGAGAAAAACAAAGTCAAGAAACAAGTTACCTCCGTTTAGAGCTGAAACCTGTGTCGGCAAGATAAAAAGAGGCAAAGATGGTTGGTACACGCCTCGTGAAACTAAAAACGGTATGTGGGTTTGGAGGCTTAAATAGTTCGGATTAGTGTAGATGAATCTGTTGGACCATCAATAATCTGATAAATTCGTAGTGTCATATGCCAGTCGCAGGATAATGCGTCCGGGCCATTCAGAGGATTACCCATCTTGTCGACCCATTCAAATGAGATACGGTCAAGACGGGATAAAGGATTCTGAAATAATTTTGGTGCTTCCATAAATGTCTGGGCATACGAGCCAAAGTCATTCAGAAGCAGTTTACCAAAATATGCATGTGATAAACCGGTAGAATCCTGGGATACGGAAAAATTCTCCGGGCCCGTAGTATCCACAGTATTCATATTTTCCGTTTCATTCAGTTTAAGATAGATATAATCCGTATTCAGTCTTGGCATCATTGTAGCAATATGGGTTTCACTTCGTGGCAAGTCCTGGGGTGCACCTCCGAATCCAAGAATATATCCTAGTCCCCAGTCACTATAGACTTTTTGTGTCGGATCAGTCTGAGTAGATAGAAAAGGTAGTCGAAATGGATTACCAGGTGCCGTTAATATGAATCGTCCTATTGAGGTATTATATGTCATCTTATATTTCACGGAACTCATAGTATTTAACAATGTTGTCAGAACAGCAGACAGAGCCGTAGTCGTATATGTTCCATCCGGAATTGTTACAGAGATAAGATTTTCGGACACATCATACAATGACAGAGTAGTATTGCCTTTCACAGCGGTTAAAGCATAGAGTCCACTTAACATTTTAATCTGCACAATGTCTATACGACTTATATTCTTATAGACTTTGGGTAACATAAGACGACAAGAGAGTGGGTTCGGATATATCTGTTGGTCTCTATGCAGACTATCTACCGTTACAACCTGAATAGTCTGAAACTGTTGGAATTGGAGACTGGTCGGTTGTAATTGATTATTAGCATTTAGGCCGGATTCAAATGTCTCGACTGTCTCTATTATCCTAGGTTGCATGGCCTGACGTCCATATTGGAGCCACGTATCACGTCCATCTGAATCTGAATCAGAATCTGACTCATATTCTGAATCCGACATCTACTTATGGGTTGTTTCTATAAATAAGATTCAACCGTTACTATAACGGATGTCAGAGTCTACCCGACTAGGGTTCTGTACAGATAATATTGCGGGTATTCTTACTCTTGATTCTACTATTCAATCCTCGACCGGAATTAAAGATGGTATTTTTAATTCACTCAATGTCAATAATGCTTTTACGGTTGATTCAGACGGTAATACTTTTATTGGTGGTACACTAGAAGTCATAAAACCAACTGTCTTAGGGACATTAACTGTTCTAGGTTCCGAGACTGTTTACGAAAACCTAGATGTGTCAGGATCTGCACGTATTGGTCAAAACCTAGATGTATCAGGATATGCACATGTTGGTACACTGGATGTATCGGGATCCGCATTAATACATAAGAATCTGGTAGTAAAAAAGAATGTAGATATTGATGGTTCAATTGATGTGTCGGGTAATGCTATAGTTCATAAAAGTTTGTATGTTGAATATAATGCAGGTGTCTTAGGTGAATTAGATGTTCTAGGCAATGCATTTTTTGGCACAGATGTTATTGTAGAAAGAAATGTAAGCGTGAGTTCTGACTTAGATGTTTCAGGATCAGCTCAAATCACTCGTATGTTAGTCCTAGAAGACTTAACTGTAGGTGCATCTGCTACAGTCAATACAGATCTAACAGTGGTTGGTTCAGGTACTTTTGGAAACATAATTACTGGAGGAGCATCGGTCAATGCAGGTCTAACAGTCGGCGGTACAGGTGTTATTACCAATTTAGTGTCAGGACCGGCAACTGCAGATAGTTTAATTGTTGTGAAAAATACTGGATTATGGGGTAATCTAGATGTATCGGGATCAACTAATCTAAGAGGAACACTGGATGTCTTTGGGCCATTTATTATGAATGGACCTCTAAATATGAATGGACCTATCATAGCAGGATCCACATTTAATGTTGTAGGTGCTGCCACGTTTGATTCCACGGTTAATGTCTTAGGTGTATCAACACTTGATACACTTAGTGTTACTAATCAATCAGACTTAAATGATGTTTCTGTAACCGGATTTTTAACGGCTAACAATGCAACTGTGGTAGGTCCCACTAATCTAAATACACTGACTGTTAATGGACTCTCGACATTTCAAGATGTGTCAATATTGGGATCTGCTTCGTTTTCTAACTTAGCTATTTCGGGCCCAACTAATTTTGATACATTATCTGTTAAAGATATAACTAGCACGGGCACTGCTACTTTGTCTGATGTAACTGTGTCTGGATCTGCTATTATGCAAAATGGGTTACAGGTTACAGGTCAATTGTCTGCAGATAATTTATTACTATCAACATTTTCTATTTCTGGAACATCTAATCTGAATGATGTTAATATAACTAATTTAGCTGTTAGTGGAACAACGAACATTTCTAGTCTATCAGCGGGTGTTTCCAGTATGAGTTCATTAGATGTTTTGGGAAATGTATACATTAGTGGCACACTAACAGGACCAAATGTAGGTATTAATCCAACATTAACTCTGACATCATTAGACTTATCAGGTGATCTTGCTGTTGGTGGTATAAGTAATTTAAAGTCTGTTACAGCTTCTGCGCTAAATGTTTTTGGAAATACTGTAGTAGGTGGATTCAATTCTCTTAATGGAAATTTGGTTGTAACTACGGGGCCGGATCTAGTAACTATAAAAAATCAATTAACAGTAAATGGCATACTTAATCTATCTGCCTTTAATGGTACAGGCGGTATTCTATATGCAGTGAATCAATATATCAGTGGACAATCATATTTCAGTGGTGTTATTAATACTACTGGTATCAATGGAAGTGGAGGAAATTTTGTTGTAGATTCCGCCGGTAATACAAGTATAAATGGAACATTGACTATAAATGGTGTACCATATTCTGGTGGTTCTGGTTCTAGTTCTGGTTTAATGCCAGATATATATGGTTATATTGATGTGTCAGGGCTTCGTATAATTAATGCACCATTCCGCATAGATTCCTCTGGAGTTCTAACAGTGTCCAGTCTGAATCAGCTAATGGTAGGAGGCCAACCTTTATCTTATTATATTAGTCCAGCTACTGTAAATAGTGATATTAGTGGGGATCTGACTGTTGCAGGTATCTCAAGACTAAATGGTGGACTAGATGTAAGTGGTAAATTTCTAGTTGATACAGCTGGTAATCTAGACTTATCTGGTAGTATTTATCTTCGTGGGTCCAATGGTGTCTATGTGAATGGTGTTCCTCTTTCTTCTTCATCAATTTTTGATACATCAGGAAATTTCACGGTTCCAGGCCGTTCTTATTTGCAAGGTGGACTAGATGTAAGTGGTAAATTTCTAGTTGATACCGCTGGTAATCTAGACTTATCTGGTAGTATTTATCTTCGTGGGTCCAATGGTGTCTATGTGAATGGTGTTCCTCTTTCTACTTCAATTTTTGATACATCAGGAAATTTCACGGTTCCTGGCCGTTCTTATTTGCGAGGTGGACTAGATGTAAGTGGTCTTTTATTAATAGATTCTTCTGGTGTATTAAGTGTTCAAAATCCTAGTCAAATCTTGATTGGAACAAGACCAATTACATATTATTTCCAAACTGCTACAATAAGTAATTATGATGTAAGTGGTGATTTGCGAGTAGGAGGTAATATAGATACATCTGGTAGTATTTATCTTCGAGGAACCAATAGTATCTATGTGAATGGTTTACCTTTTACAACAGGATTAAAACCAGATTCATATGGTTATATTGATGTATCAGGGCTCCGTATAATTAATGCACCGTTCCGCATAGATTCCTCTGGAGTTCTAACAGTGTCTAGTCTGAATCAGCTAATGATAGGAGCCCAACCTTTATCCTATTATATTAATACGGCTACTATAAGTAATTATGATATTAGTGGAAATCTTACTGTTGCGGGTGCAACAAGTCTCAAAATTTTAGATGTCAGTGGTGCAACTAGTTTAAAAAGTCTAGTTGTCAGTGGTATAACTAATCTTAATATTCTAAATATTAACGGTATAATACAGCAAAATGGTTATTATTTTAGTTTAGATGCTTTTGGCAATTTAGTACTAAGTGGAGGAGCTTTTAGTTCTACTAGTGGTATCTCTAATTTTAATAGTATAAATGTCAATAATAATTGTACAGTAAGTTCTACTGGCAAAACATCTATTAAAGGGGCTGTAGATATTTCCAATAGTCTTATTGTTACAGGTGCAACTAGTCTTAACACTATAGATGTCAGTGGTAAAACCTCTATTAAAGGACCTCTAGATATTTCCAATAGTCTTATTGTTACAGGTGCAACTAGTCTCAATGGAGTTACTTCTAGTAATCTTACAGTAGCAGGTTTAACTAATCTCAATATTCTAAATATTATTGGTATAATACAGCAAAATGGTTTTTATTTTAGTTTAGATACTTTTGGCAATTTAGTACTAAGTGGAGGAGCTTTTAGATCTACTAGTGGTATCTCTAATTTTAATAGTATAAATGTCAATAATAATTGTACAGTAAGTTCTACTGGCAAAACATCTATTAAAGGGGCTGTAGATATTTCCAATAGTCTTATTGTTACAGGTGCAACTAGTCTTAATACTATAGATGTCAGTGGCAAAACCTCTATTAAAGGGCCTGTAGATATTTCTAATAGTCTTATTGTTACAGGTGCAACTAATCTTAATGGTCTAGATATTAGTAGTAGGTTCCGTGTTTATCCTACAGGTCAGATACAGAGTTTAGATGTTAGTAGTAACATAATTCTTGGTAGAAATACGTTAACTACTATTGGTACTGATACATCTGCTAGTTTACTTATTAATGGTATTGCAATTACTGGCTCAAGTTTTAATGGAACTGTTAATGGTCCATTAACAGTTACAGGTTTATCTACTTTGAATAGTATTAATGTTGGAGGAAGTTCACAAAATCCTAATTGTAATATAAATAATGCAGGTGTTCTAACTATAAAAGGTATAAATATTCCTCCTAATTCTACACCAGGTACTATAAATGTAAATTCAGGAAAATTTACGGTTAATTCTAATGGTACTCTACAATTATTAAATACAGCAGGAACTCCAGGTCTAATATATGATGGATTAGGAGCAACAATATATGATAGTCTTACACTAGGAACAGCAAATAAACCTGCACCATTTACTGTAAATGGTCCTTCTAATAGAACTGTAATATCTGTAACTGATCAAATTTTCAATATTAACAGACCTACAGTTACTCGCATGACATGTGTTGGTGATGGTAGTACAGCTGTACAGATAGAACCAACTACTGGTACTAGTCCTTATCTAACTGTCGGTAATATTACTAGTTTAAATTTACCAAATCTTGCAAACTATGCTACTGTAATTAGAGGCGATGTTTATATATCTGGTACACTAACATCTACAGGTGTTTCATCATCTAATCCTAGCTGGTCCGATATTAGTGCAGCGGTAGCAGTCCAATTTAGTGGAGCAAATTCAGTGTCTTATCTTGATGTTAGTGCCGGTATTACAGCGGGTACAGCTATACAAGGTCTAGGTTCAACAAATACTCTTCGTGCAAACTATAATAATTTTAATGGGAATTATTTATCAGATAATGCAACCTCTGCCGAAATAATTAGGGCATTAAATATGGTTATTTCACAACAAAATAGAATCATAGCAGCACTCTTGAATAAACGAACAACAGGCCCTTAAGAATTTGCATACATTCTGGTCCACTCTCTTGCAGTATCATCATAACTTGCACGGTCATTCACATATTGTCTAGCAATATCTGGCATCAATGGATCCGCAGGATTAGCATCTGTTAAGAGTGACAGAATACTCAACAATACTTTGGAAACAGTTAGAGCAGGACTCCACTGGTTTTTTAAGATATCCAAACAAATTCCACCAGCCGAATTAATATTTGGATGGTAGATTTTGGTAAGAAAGGTAACTATTGGTGGTTTAAATGGATAATCCGATGGAAATCGAATTGATAACTTGAAAATTCCACCAACAAATGGTGAATCCTCTGGACCAAAGATTACAGCTTCCCAGTTAAAGAAATCTGTCTCATTTACCGGTCCCGCACTGCAATTTGCCGGTGGATCATTTTTAACTTCTAGATGTTCGCGCTGGAGTCTACGTGCTGACATTGTCTACTATAACTATTATACAACTTATTTGTCACCTTTTTGTATTATGGGTTAGGATGTAGTGTAGGCCCCGACCAGGCCATAGCAGACTTAATCTGAGCCTCAGTCACAGGTCTGTTATAGACACGAAAGTCTTGAAGAAATCCTTTGAATAATCCAATCAAGTTTGTAGTAAGAGTCAGAGCCGGTATAGTACGTCCCTCTTTCTTATCTACTTGAACACCATCTATCCAAATAGACCATGTTGAATGCCATGCATCTTTGTCTAATGTAGTTACTGTAACATGTTGCCATTTCTCTTTTCTGGCTCCGAGACCACTCAGTTCCAGTATACGTTGATCTTCATCCCAGATTTCAAAAATATATGCAGATGTTGTTTCTTGAACAGTTTTCTTATTTTCAGCCAATGGTTTTTGGACTAAGTAATGATCCGGACGTACTTCAATTGCTTGGCTAATATTTAACGGTGCTGGTGGTATTTCTTTGTCATCTTCTACACCAATCCAAACACGGTCTTTTCCAGAATTGGACATGTCTAACACAGTTCCGAATGAGTCAAACCAGACCCAAAACATAAGAGTGCGAATCTGATTCGGAGGAATATCTTGGTCTAACATCAATGTCTCTGGTTCGCCCCATCGTAAATAATTTGTTGGACTCACTTCGAGACCACGTGTTTTCAATGGTTTTAGAAGAGATGGAAACACAGGAGAACCATGAGATTCTGTTACGGTTTGTCCAGTAATATCTACGGCATCGTCTTTCCATCTATACCAGGCCATACATCCATCATAGGCTTCAAGCAGATTTTTGATATATGGCGGTGGATTAGTATCGCGGACTTCGCGGGGACCGATACCGGATTCAGTTGTTACTGCACAGCCGGCAAACCAGCCGACATCATCTTTTAGAATACGACAATAATCTGAGCGACCAGACTTGGTAACGGCCTTCCAATAATCATCACGGCTCATACGGAATCCCTCGCCCACGGTTTTACTATGATATTCAAGAGTATTTGATCCTTCTCGAGTAGCAAGTGCACATGCGATTTGGAGAGTATCGGGCTTGTTATACTTGTGAACTGCACGGCAGAAATCGCCTGCTATTTCGAGTCCCTGAACATTTGTGAATGTTTCTGTGTAACGGAGATCGCGTATCCATCCGGATTCATCGTGTGTCCATCCTTCTGAAACTGGGCCAATGTCAGTGCGACGATTAACAGTGAAACCCTCGATGAATTTATCACCGATTGTTTCAGATACTATATAACCGACAATGAGCGTAACTACTAAAATGGATACCCATAGCATCCCCTTATTAGTAGTCTAGATTATGGTCCAGAATTTGAAACGGGTGATTAGGGGGATGCAAGTCGGCGGTAATCTAACAGGTGAAGGAGCTGAAGGCTGTATTTTTAATACACCACTTTCGTGTTCTACTGGTACTGCACCGACTACTATTGGTGGTAAATCTGTACTTACTAAACTAACAACAGAAGACACTGAACTTTTTATTGGAAAACAAATTATGGCACTGCCTCTGGCATCGAATTATTTCGCACTTCCTACTCAAAGCTGTAGACCGCGGATACCTATAGATGATCCGGATATAGATAAGTGCGAATTATTACAGGACCTGGAAGATGAAGAAGGTTATATGTCGTTTAGTCTGGTGTCTTTGTTTATGCCTGATGGAGGAGAAAGTATTGATAGATGGTCACGAAATTCTACTATGGTAGCCAATAATTATATTCGTATCTTCAAACATTTGTTAGAAGGTATGATATTATATCAAAAGGCTGGATTTATTCATAATGATATTCACGGAGGAAATATAGTAGTAGACAAAGAAGGCGTGGCCCGTTATATAGATTTTGGGATGGTTTATAAAATAGATAATGTTACTACAATGGAATCTGCTGGTATACATAATAGATTTAAACCTACCAAGGTATGGCATGCACCAGAAATTCAAGTATGGCGCATGTTAAATTCTAACAAGGGTTTGTCAGTAAAGGAAACTATTATAGACGGCCTTAATAAATTTATTGAGGTTGGTAATAATGAATACAACATAATTCAAAAACTTCCGGGTAGCGAAGATGCAGTTACAGCATTGACTCGATTTGGAGAGGCTACTTGGTATGAAAGAAAGGCAGATAATTTTGGGGCCATTGTTAGAAAATATGGGAAAAAAATGGATATGTGGCGTCTGGGTCTTTTAATGTTACATTTATGGCGATCTTTGGTTACGAAAAAAATGTTAGGATTTTCTCATTCTATTTTTACCAAAGAGTCTGCTATTTTGCACGTTCTTCAAGGAGTAACTAACTTTGATGGTGATAAACGCTGGGATCCCGAGACAGCATTAAAACATTTTGCCTAGGTAGATGTTTTGGTCTACACCTAATGCAGGAAAAATAGAAAAACTCAGAAAATGTCTTAAGACGGCAAGAGCTACATATAAGAGAATTACAACACATAATAAACGTATTAATATAAATCAATCTGCATGCGAGAAAAAACATTGTGGCACTCTTAAAAAGAAGTCGGGGCGTTTATATAGTGCTACGTGGACAAAAGCTAGAAAGGACTGTGCCGGTTCCAATGAGTGTATTTTACGTACACAAAAAAAATTACTACGGTCCCCCGGTGTAGTAACTGCTAGAAGGGCATATCGTGAATGTCAATTAAAACACTGTCGCAAGACAGCTAAACGAGATGATGGCCGGCGTATTAAGGGACCGGCTTCCCGATGCAAGAATTACTATGAACTTAAACCATATCTTTAAGAATCATCGCGCTTTAGTCGGATAGGATAATTTCTTGGCATGCAATAATATCCACAGAAGTCCTTGTAATTCAAGAAGCTCCGTGGCCTATAATCTCTTGCAGCAAATTCAGGATCAAAGATTTCATTTCCATCGGCATCAAAATTCTTGGCCGGATTGCTTCCATCCTTGTGTAGCCACACTCCATTATTTTTCTTCGATTTTCTAACATGTTTATAATAATGATAATCCTCTCCTGGATGAACAGCCAAAGCAATCTTACTAGATCCAACAGGACATCTAGAATGAAACGACGACTTAGTCAATTCCGGTATGTCAAGACTCATTAGGCTTTCAACGGTCTTACATGTTCTTCCTGATGCTGAATGTAAAAGATTGGCCTTTCCTTTTGTTCCTCCTGGCTGGTGAAACCGCGTATTACAAGACGGTTTACCGTCGCATTGGTGCACCTGGTCCATGTCAATAATGTCCGCAGCAAAAGTATAACAATTATGTGTCTCAGTAATCTTTGGATCTTTGTTATACCGATCTAGGTTATACAGTGGTTCAGAACCAGATAAAGGCGCCCCTTTACACTGCATATGTTCTTGACAAAACAGTTTCTTGTTGATTGCTGGTTTCTGACATCTCCCTAGTATTGTTCTGCACTGGCACTGTCTTATTTTTACCTTTCGAGTTTGTTTCGACGAGTTCGATGACCGATTCATCCCCTGTAGTATGCACAGAATCTCTTCTAATTGCATGGTCGGCCGGTGATGGAACAATCTGTCCCTGATTAGGTCCAGGAGGTGGTGACCGTTGTTCTGTATCAGTGTGTTTAACAAATTCTTCGCCTACTTGTTTCATTCGGATTTTTTCAATTCGGCTACAATAATAGACATACTGATTCTTATGTGTCGGCTTATGTAATCCATGATGGCCCGAATATCTACCGGCAAGTTCTAGATACTGCCACGTTTCTGTACGCAGATTTTCCATAGTTGTATGCAGAGTCAAATACTTTGTTTCAACCTTAAATAGAGTCGTAATACCATTTGCAGTTGTTACAGCCAGACTCAGTCCCCAGGTAAACCAATATAGATCTGGTGAACTTTGCAGACTTAGAAGAGCCGGGACAGCCAAAGATCCTACCGTCATAGTAGTACGCAGAATATAGAATATAATACTATAATTAAAAGCACGCTGTCTGTATTCATTCATTAAAAATCGATAACGATGTTTAATGGATGCCTTTTGATGATCTGTTAGATCTTCTAACTTATCAAACATATTGTCCATATCATCTTGGTGATTCATCTTATTATGGTTAAATATTCATAGATCGCAGATATTGCTCAAATCCTCGCAGAGACTCTATAAAATTGGGACTGGGTTCAAAGGCAATTGGTCGTGCTTTTTTGATTTGTCGCATTACGGATATTAGAGGATCACCGGTCTTGTACATCAGGAAAAAGGCACAGGCAGTGGTTGATCTCTGCATACCGGCATGACAGTGTATTAGGATTGGATTACCGGCCTTGAATTCACGCATTATCTTATAGGCTATTTCGGGAGCCCATTTTTCCATGTTTCGGATTTCGGCGGGCTGAAGATTATCATCAACGGGTATACGATACTGTTTCTGAATACTAGGATAGAATGGTATGTTTTTTGAACAATTAAAGACGGCCTTGATATTATGTTCTGCTAACCATTGGGGATCATGTGCTATTTCCCATCGACTTATCCAGACACCGGGTATGATTTCATTCACGGGGTCCGTCTTGGACATCTAAGATAATGGGTTAAAAATTAAGGACAGCATGTCCCTAACCTATATTCTGAAAGAGGGTCCCCATATTTTTAAAAAGGGGGGGATCCGAAGGGGGGTTTCCCCCTTAATGGAAGATAGTAGCATTAATTAACATTAATGCAATGTCATTATCCATTGGATCATGGCCAACATTCATATTTAATAGAGTTTGGAGAGCAGAAGAAATCATTACTGGGTTCTGTCCAACTACTCTTAGTCTGCGCTCAGGTAAATGTTCAGTAGTTCTAGCATAGAGTGCACGGATATCATAATGTATACCAATTGAACTTATCCAACTAGGACGGACTTGTATATGAAGATTTATGTATAATGTATAATCACGAACTAGAAGTAACCACTCTTTGTGGAGCGGTGTTTGTGGTGCCGATAACCATTGATTAATCACCGATGGAGAATAATTTAAAGCTACCATTGATAAGAGTTGTAATATAGTTTCATAAACAGTTGTCTTATTTTCTTCTGTTAAATCTTTGAAATAGCTATTAATTGCATGCTGAGATAACAAAGATGCATTGTCATTCTTGAAACGGGTTAGATCATATTTAGCTGCACAAAAGGCCGATAGTAAGACTGGTGGGCACAAACCTCTCTTTGCATAATCCATGACCAGTTGTGCACATATACTTATAGTCTGTGCCAGTGTCAGAGGTACATTAGTCCATAGATTAGTAGGAGGCCGAGGATATGCCATCATTTCCTCTGACATGCAAATATTGGCTATTAAACCACGAAATACATCACGACGATGAAATCGGAATGTCTGGCGCTGAGTAGTATCTGTCATAAAAATAGCATCTTTGTCTTTAATTTCGGCCATGTCAATTAAGTCAACATTACACTGTGTTTTCTTTTTCCATACTCTGGTCTTCCACCGTTGTAAGACAACAGATGCTAACCAACGGGCCCGCTGGTTTTCTTCAAAAATAGCGGTAACCGTTTGAACAATATTGGGAGGTGACATAGAACGAGTAATAGGATTTGTGGCTATCTCTTTTTTAAGACTAACAATAGTCTGGACCCACTCTGTTAAAGACATATCGGCGTACCAATATTTTAATAACGGTATAGGGACTGTTGCCGGTTTTATTAAAATACGTATTTTGCCGGGGTCGGGTCTACTCTGTATACGTATTTCCCATGGTTTTTGTATTTCAAAAATTGCAGGAGGGTTTAATGAAATGGCGCGTCTCATTATCTTATCTAAGTATAACGTTTTTCTAAGTCCTAACTAGTCCTAGTTAGGACTAACGAGTCCTAGTTAGGACTAACGAGTCCTAGTTAGGACTAACGAGTCCTAGTTAGGACTAACGAGTCCTAACTAGTTAGTCCAAATAGCAACTTGCACACCTCTATGGCGCGTAAGAATATACTTACCTTCTCCTATACTACCATCCTCATGTAGTGGCGGTTCTATACCCGCCGGATCAATCCAATACAATATCTTATTACGAATTACCGGAATACGTCTCGGCAAGTCCACTAACTCTGCAGTAAGTTTAGCATTACTCCTATTTTTTTCATGCATACAGCACGGCAAAGTTGGACCCAGCCGTTTTCTATGACACGGAAACCATAATGTGTTATATTTTGAAGGAGTAGACCATGGACATACTTCTACATCAGTATCATAAGGTATAAGTACCGGTTTTGCCATCAAACATTTTCGCAGGACATCTTTGATTGGAAGTCCAAGACTTCGTGCAACTTCAATTAAAAACTGTCTATCTTGATTAATTACAGATTCCTCCAAGTCTTCCCATAGACCTCGAGGAATTCGTAAAGTTGTCATATTAATACTATAGCACAGGGCCAGGGGTCAATTTTACTTAACTATAATAGTTTTCATTAGAATAAGGACTACCGGGTTTTAGACCTATCATGACCCCATGAATGTCGGGATATACTTCACTACCTTGAATTGACATAATATACCAAAGACCTATGCCGGCCCCTATACCTAATAAGAGGCCCAATATACTTCCTACTACCGATTCACATGTCGAAAAAAATCGAGTAATTATTAATGCAGATAATAAAATACCAGTAGCAACCATACTTACAAGACCTACGCTCTTTCTATGGTCGACCTTGAATTTCAGATACTTATCATTCGTATTAAGAGCAGGAGCCTGTGAATAAACATTTGTAGCATTTTTAATAATAAATGTAAAATAAAACGCTGTAAGTGCCATCCATAAACTCGGAGTAGTATACATTATCGGATTCTCATCTACACGGACTCTAGTGGGAATAGATGAACAGGCAAGTATTGCAGCACCACCGGATATAGACTTTAGCCATGATAGTTCATGTGCCCATGCGGGCATAGCAAGAGATTGTATCAACATAACAAACATAGTTAGAGCAATTGCTCCTACAGATATAGCAATCCATGATACTTTCCCCAAAAATACACCTAGAACCAATAGCGAAGCCGTCATTGTATTCGGAAGAAACCTAAAAATACCACTGAGTATTTCTAACACTGGATTCATTGCCCCCTACTCTTATCATTTTTTTTACGCAGTAACGGTATACCCCAGATATTCGTTGCCTTTTTATTCGTAGCATATCCTAGACTTACACAGCCCAGATAACCAAAGAGTAGACCAATAATGGTACCTGTCAGAGCTCCTATTATACTTTCACAGTTTGAATACATACGGAATACAAGTGCCAGTATTAATAAGATTGTGGCTACAATCGCCGTAGTCGTCATTAATGGTCTAGGAAATATACCTTTGTCTATTTCATCGGAATAGACAAGCTGAAGACCATATCCCCAACCAGTAATAAAACCTACAGTGGCCAGATAATTCGATGGTGCATATGGATGCCATAATAGACTGGGTTCATTATTAAATAATCGGGCCACACTCTTTCCTATAAAACCTGTAGAACAAGCATCTAGGGGCGATGTAGGCGTGTGTCCTGGTGTCAAGGTACCCATAGCGTGTACTAGAAGCTGGGTTATACTTAGACAGACTGCCAAAATAATAAGAGGTTGACTGGCCAATAAGATACCAAAGATTACAATACCACACAATAGTGTTTCAGGTAAGATTTGTAAATTTGCTACAAATGATGATATTACAAAATCTTTCCAAAAATTTCCTGTCATCTATAAAGGCTAAACACTTTCTACATATATCATAAATAATGGGTATTCCAAGTTTTTACCGTCATCTATGCAGAAAGTATCCTAATATTATTACATCGACTATTGTTAGACCGGCCTGGCTCTGTCTAGACTTCAATTGTGCCATGTATCATGTTCTGCGTACAATGGAACCATATAAGACAGAAACTAATGCAGTATGGGAACGAACCTTTCGCAAACGTATTTGCAAGTATCTAGAAGAAATAGTTGATAAAGTTATTCCCACAGCAGGTATATATGTAGCATGTGACGGTGTTGTCTGTGCAGCAAAACGTAGACAACAGCGTCTTCGTCGATTCAAGGGACCTTACTTAGCAGCCTTAGAAAACAAAGAAAACAAAGATGGTTGGGACCAAAATGCATTAACACCGGGTTCTGACTTTATGGCTTCTTTAGCAAAAGACTTGGTCAAAACAGGTTCTGCATTACAGAAATCTATGGGAATTCCTGTAATCATTTCAACTACCGAGGAACCAGGCGAAGGCGAACACAAAATAATGTTCCATATGCGTGGACTACCGGAGCCAGCAACATGTATGATTTACGGTCTCGATGCAGATCTGGTATTATTGGCCATGCTTCTTGTTTCAGAACGCGGACAATCTGTTCATCTTCTTCGAGAAGCCCAGGAATTTGAACCGGCTACAGGATGGAGGACCGTAGACATACCTGCTCTGCAATCTGTCTTACTAAAGTCGATTCAACATACCGATGATTTTGTTGCCGCCATGTCACTACTTGGCAATGATTTTATTCCAAAATCATTGACACATACAGTACGCGGTGATGGAATACCAAAACTCATTGAAAATCTAGAGGGACTATGGTCCAAGGGCAAGTCTCTTGTTGTTGATGGTTCTATAGATCCGACCAGTCTCCAACTAATCGTGAAACAATTGGCCTCTGAAGAGGAATACTTATTCATGACATATAGAAATAAGTCCGGTAAGATGCTTGAACTCTATAAAGATTATCGTCTAAAATCAAATTGGCAAAATATCTATACTGAATGGTGTAATCCAGATCCCTCAGAGTATCTTGCCGGTATAGCATGGGTCTTTGATTATTACAAGGGTCGGCCAGTAGACTTGGGATGGTTTTATGAGCCCCATTTACCACCATTATTCAGTCTTCTAGGATCTAACATAAGTCCTCCTCCGCTACGCTATACAACCTATTTGCCGTCTTGGATTCATTTGCTAGCGGTTTTACCCGAGAAATCGGCAAGACATCTGCTCAAAAAGAGTAAGCTCGGTCTTATCAAGAAACACCCAGAATTCTGGCCCGACCAGTTCTCTCTTTTTGATATTGGAACCACGCAACTATGGCAAACCGAGCCCTTGATTCCAATTATTCCTGAGGCCGTTTTAAGAGACCTATGGCAAAAACTTGATTGAAATTTCATAGGTTATAAATAGTACAATGTTAGAAATCCAGTTTGTGTCTGCTCCTTGGTGCAAGTCGTGCGACAAGATTAAGCCGGAATTTATTGCCCACTGTAAGATTATTGGTACAGAGCCTATATTTATAAATTATGATACGATGGACGAAGATTTTCAGGCAACGATTAAGTCACTTCCCACTATCAAAGTTCGCAATGATACCGATGAAGAGTGGACTTATTTTACAGCTCTAACCTTTGATGCATGGAAGACTTTTGTGATTAACATTGCATTGACTAAAAAAACGGATGACTTTTAATCTTTAATCTTTGAATCTATTAGGGGGATAATGAAATTAGATGAAGTGCAAATTATCTGCATATCGTTGGCCAAGAGACCAGATAGATGGGCACGCATTTCTAGCGAGGCCAGATTAGCTAATATGTCTATTATTCGTGTAGATGCTGTCGATGCATCTACTTTTGTTGCCCATCAACATCCGGCAGTCACACTTGCAACTGCCCACAATATTTATTTCAAGACACGGCGCTCGAACTATGAGATTGACGCGGCAGGAGCTGTTGGATGCAGTCTGTCTCATTTCAAAGTATGGGAGGACTTATTAAAAGCCGATCCTAAAATCAAGGCCACACTTGTTTTTGAAGATGATGCATCTGTACCCGTAAATCTCAAAGAGAAGCTAATAAAAGTCTTGAGCGTGATTCCTCCGGATTGGGATATATTACAGCTTCAACGAACCAAGTTTGGCGGAGGTGTCGTAGGATGCAAACCAATTAAAGATGATAATCCATGGCAACTCTGTACAAGTCTGATAGGAACCCATGCCTATATTGTATCTAGACAAGGTGCACAGAAACTATTGAAAAAGGCATATCCCATTGAACTCCACGTAGATGCCTTTATGGCTTATATGGCTCGCATGGAATACATTCGTATGATATGGCATCCTCTCATAGATATTCAACCAAGGGCCGACTCGGGTTCTAACATATTTCATGGTAATGCTCGTATTTGTTCTGTTCCAACAAACATGGATGATCGGAGTATAGTAGCACTTTCTATACCGACCATAGTTGGCATTATGTTAATTTCTGCAATCTCAGGTGGAATTCTTGCCATAGCTACTAGAAAATCTATCGGCCATAATCTAAGGTTAAAATAATAGACTAAAACAATGGGTGCATCTGCATCACGTATATGGTCAGATTTAAGTGCTATAGAATCTAATCAAGTCAAACTACGCATGTTAGAAACCTTGTTGGCATCACCGGAATTAGTTGAAACTGCCCAAGAAGTTGGGATTTATGAACCATTAATGGCCTGGCGCGCAGCTGGTGGCAAGAAGCCATGGCCTTGGTCCACTTCTAAGACTACTACACTCATGATATCTCCCGCAGCAAAGGCTCTTGATTATTTTCAAGAGGCTCTGGCTCTTCTAGGAATTAGTGAGACGGAACCTCTTACTCACGACCGTATCAAGACTGCATTCAAAAAAACATCTCTGCGAGTCCATCCCGATAAAGGGGGCACCGCTGCTGAGTTTGATGAAGTGACCCGGGCCTTTCAATATTTAGGTAAGATTCTTGATCGGATTAATCCTAAGATGTCCACTGCTGAAAAGGCCCGTATGACGGCCACTGTAAGTCCGGAGTCGGCGGCTGCATTACGGGTTCCAATGGTACAGGATGGACCGCCGGTTACTCTGTCAGCCAAGAAACTCGATATGAATACATTTAATAAACTATTTGAAGAAAATCGTCTACCCGATCCTGACCAAGAAACGGGTTATGGTGACTGGTTAAAAAGCAATGGTGCAGAAGAATCGGCTGCCGATCCACGTCTAAAAGGGAAATTCAATCAGCAGGTCTTTGAACAGGTATTCCGTGAAAAAGCCGCTGCCCAGAGAACTACGGCAGTAACACGGCGATTAGAACCGGAATATATTGTACCTCTGGGTGGTACAGAACTTGGTGGCAAGACCGATAATTTTACGGCAGCACTTGGTTCTGATATACAATTCACGGACCTCAAACAGGCCTATGGTGAATCGGCCACGATATATCAGCAAGTAGCAAGTGAAGTGACAAATGTCCGTGAACGCTCGGCTACTACAATGGCAGAAGCACGGCGGATCCGCAACGAAGAAATGGCCCGTGTAGTTCCTGATGAGTCTTCTCGTATTTCCGCTGCTGCAGCAGCAATTGAAGAGCGCGAAAGACAGCGCCGGCTCCGTCTAGCTAAACAGGATACAACTTTTGAGTCCTGGTCAGAAAACATGAAACGCCGACTGCTGGTGAATGAATAATAATGGATGAACTTCGAGCAATAACAAAAGAGGCACTCAAAGAATCTCTTTCGTTACAAGATACGGCTGAAGGCTGGATATACTGGTTTGGGAAACGCGGTGACCGTCTTTTAAAAGACGCTGCTAAGTTGGGTTATTATGAAGTTGAATTAGATCTTCCAATAGAAATAGCGATTTCTATGGACCATAGTATCCTTGCAATGATTCGAAAAGAAATTCGATTATTAACACAGTGCAATGTAAGTTTCTTAGAAGATGAATATGAAGGTGCGCCGGTAGCTAAACTATTAATTTCATGGAAGTAGATTAGGGTATGACACAGTCTTGGATACTAGGAGTTGGTCTTGTTTCCATTCTTCTTCTTGCATACGGGGTCCGAAATAAGATGGTAGACTATATACCACCTAGTTATAAATATAAAATATGGTGGGTTGTCGATAATAGTCAGTTAAATTCTCGTCATTGGCTTGACTGGGGAGCACGGACTACTTTTGAACCGAATGAACCCTATCTCAAGATTTGCCAAAAAAGAGCAGTAGCTATGGCGGGAGACCTCTATGATATAGAACCTGTCATTGGTCGAGTAGAGGCCCATAGAAGACTAGAGGCTGCGGGTTGTGTAGTTCCTCCCGAAGCAGATCGGTGTCCACCCTTTTTGTGGCTTGCCTGGACCCGTGCAGCCTTTTTAACACATCTAGGTGGATTATGGCTTGATGGTTCAGTTCTACCTATCGCATCTTCTGTAGCTCTACAATCAAGACTGGGTTCTGATATTACTGCATTTGGTCATGCAGGCTGGTCTAGGTCGTCTCATCATCCTGTATGGTCTGGCTTAGAACGTGACTGTCGGGCGTTAATTGAAGCCGGAGACCAATCGTGGTCATCAGCCGACTGCCGTAAAAGTCTAGACTATGCATGGGACCGTCATGCTGTAGGTTCGATACACATTGACAAAGAGGCCGAAGTACGGATTGAATTAGAGACACTGTTAGGAGAAACAGAATGGACCGGTTCTACTAAACATCTGCTATGGATTCCATTTCCTGATGGTCGTGATTCTTTGGAACGGTCTACTCCTTGGCTATGGTTCTTGCGCATGTCTGAAAAACAGATTCAAGAATCAAACTTTGTATGGGCTTCTATTGCCAAGAAAGGCTAAGACCATTCGATAACGGTTTCATTGTCGTCGATTACACCACCTTTGAATTTACGAATGATTTTCCAGACCTTGTTTCTGTATTGAACTGTAAGTCCATGGGGTCTTAACAGTTGTCTGATAAGAGCGCAAGGGTTACTATGATTACCTTCTTCCAGTTCATTTAATAATTTTAAATGACATGGTCGATAGCATGATCTGAAAAAAGTCAGACATGCCTGAATAGTATCAGGATTCCCCGTGAGCCACTCGGACCAAGTAGCATCCACTTCGCATAATTTACCAGTAACTTCTTTTACGAAGATACTGATTTTTTCCATGTCCGGAATAACCGAAAATTGTGCCATGCACACTTACTTTTCAGACAGATTTTAATTTATGCTAGACAAGCTGATGATGCTTTTCCAGACAAAACGGCAATCAAGTCAAGTGTTGTTGTTCTATTTAAGATCTGAAAAATATGCCCCTCTGCACAAACCTGTAAGACATATTGAAGATCGGCAGTAATTGCTGCATTGTAGAGTTTAACAACCATTTCGAGCATAGCAATACAGTCTTCAAAACTATATCCCTTGGACCAAAGAGCCAGTGTACACTCGGTTACCTTGTTAATATCCCGTGTAGCTACTGCATTTTGAAGACGCAATAATAGTTGTACAGGAGGCATATTTACCAGAGTTTGTATTACAGACTTGGTAATATGGGTGTGACCAGATAGTCTGAGCATTCGACAGACCAGTGAATACTGGCGCACATTTACGCTACAGAATGATGCAAGTAATTGACTTGCATCAGGATCTATAGTTAGGCCCGGTGCCTCTCGTTTCATAATAGTTGGACCATGTTGATACATAGATACTGGTAGACACTGTAAAATTACACAGCGACTCTGAATCGGTTCAATAAAGTGTTCTGGACTCTGGGCCACAAAACAGAATCGGCATTGATGGGCATGAAGTTCCAAAATACGACGCAGAGCCTGTTGGGTCACAACAGGAAGATTATCAGCATCATCTAGAAGAACCCACGCAAGAGCATCTTTTATAGGACGCACACGTTTAACAAACTCGGTGAGTTTCTGTCGAATTGCATTAATTCCACGATCATCGGCCGAACTGAGTCTTAGTGTCATTGTGGCTCTGTCTACTGCTTTTAAGACACCCTGGCTCTCGAGATGGGTGGAAATCCAGGCATTTGCCAACATTGTCTTACCTACACCCGTGGGTCCCCATAGAATAATATGTGGAGGCGATTTAATATGTTCAGTTAAATATGCTATTGTTGGTTCTTGGCCGACAACAAGGTCCATCTTCTATTTGTTTGAACCTGGATGCTTAGATGGAAGTATGGATTTTTGGGGGTCTAAACATTCTAACATCTGTTTAGGATAATGACCCTGTATGACGATTTGGGTATTGATAAAAACTCATCAGCAGATGATATTAAAAAGGCATATCGTAAATTAGCTTTGGTCAATCATCCAGACAAGGGTGGAGACGAAGAAAAATTTAAAAAAATAAACGAAGCATTTTCTATTCTATCGGATCCGGCTAAAAAGGCACAGTATGATCAGACGGGCCAGGTTGGTGAAGGTTCTATTGATCTGTCGGAAATATTTGGTAATATGTTTCCGAATCCATTTTCAATGTTTGGAATGCCTGGAATGCCTGGAATGCCTGGAATGCCTGGAATGCCTGGAATGCCTGGAATGCCTAACAGAACTATGCGTGGACCAAACAAACTTCATGACATCGGTGTATCTCTAGCAGACTTATATCACGGTAAAAAATTTGTATTAACATTTAAACGTGATATTTTATGCTCTGGATGCAAGGGAAAAGGAGGTGCAGTACAGCCATGTTCTGGTTGTGGGGGCCGTGGAATCCGTATGCAGCAACATCAAATTGGTCCTATGAATGTTATGTCTCAGAGTCCTTGTCCTATGTGTCAACAGACTGGAACCGTAGTTACAGAAGCATGTTCTGTGTGTAATGGAAAACGAACCAGTGTTGTTGAAACAGTGTTAGAAGAATATATAAAACCTGGAATGAAAGACGGAGATCGTATTGTATTTCCTGAAAAGTGTTCGGAATCACCCCAGTATGAACGGCCGGGCGATGTTATCTTAGTTATTCACGAGGTGGCTGATCCTGTATATCAACGGTCTGGAGATGATCTGACATGTGATATTCAAATATCATTGGCAGAGAGTCTATTAGGATTTGAACGGAGTCTACCTCATCCTTCTGGAACAGTAGTTATTACGAATAATAATGTAATTCGCCATACAGATGTACTTACGATTAATGGCAAAGGAATGCCTTCAGGTCACCTCCTAGTACGTTGTTTAGTTACTGCTGAAACACTGACGGAGGCTCAAAAAGAGAAGATGAAAGAGATATTTCTAAATTAGACACCCTGGGCTCCCTTCATTACATCAAATCCATAGCCTAGAGTCTTTTCACTGGGACCATAAGAAGCAAACGACGTGCCTGGCTGAATAGAGGGAGACGTATATGCACTCTTTATATCCATCATGCCACCGCGCTGACTTCTACGTCTCTGTCTGTGTCTTCTCCTAGAAGAACCCGATTGTTTATATGCATCCATACCACCGCGCTGCTTTCTGTTTCTACGAGAACCACCAGACTGTCTAGGAATTACACTGGGTAAGTCTGCAAAAAATCTGTCTAGAGGCCCTTGCTCAGCTTGAATACGAGCGGCGCCATCTAGTAAAAGAGCCGGGCCAGTAGACCACTCAGCCAATGCACCGCCACGTTGAATCTGGGCTGAGCAACTGCCACCGCGTTGACTTCTTCTTTGCTTCTGCTTCTGCTTATTACGTCTAGACTTTACCATCTACTTATGACCGAGAAAATTTAATGAAGTACCTGGGCGTTCACTAAGTCCAACAATCCGTCCTTTCTTAGCCAATCTTTCGGCATCTTTAGCTACCTTAGTTGACCGAGGACCCTGTAAGAAAATCAAACGATCCGCTTCTCGTTGAATACTTGTATTACGAACAAGAGCTGCTTTTGGACCAAACGAGGACCAATCAGATGTAATCATACGAATCGGAATATCCTTTTGTTGAGCCCACAACACAAGGATATGCGATGAATCGCCTTCGGAAGGTACGAGAACCTCGGAGGGTAGACCCCAGGCATCTAACATAGGTTGAATTATCTCTATTTGCATGTTGTCATAACGTATCTTACGGGAACCTATGATACCTAGTTTCCATGGCCCTGAACTTGGTTCAGAGCCCATAGATCTGGGAGGTGACAAAGTCTTTGGATCAATACGGTTAGAACTTCCTAGCCAACCTAGCATTACTATTCAGTTCCCATAGTGTAACTGTTCAACTTTTACGTCATTGCCGCAGAAGAAATAGTCTTTCTCTTAATCTGACCACTCACGATATAGATAGAATTCTCCGTCATAATGATGTAGTCATCCTTTGCCTTGAACATCTTTTGTATCGGACTAGTGTACTCCTCAGGATTCTTGACAAGAATCTTCTCTTTGGTCTCACCGTCCTCGCCTAGAAATGCACGGCCCAGCTTGGTATCCATGTAATAATCTAGCAGGATAGGCTTATCTTGCTCCATAGCAATCTTTGCAGCATGACTCAATACTTTCTCATTGGGAAGTTCGACTTGTACACCACTAGCAGGTGCTGGTGCTGGTGCAGGAGCAGGGGTACTCATTTCTGATAAGGACATCGGGTTCTCTCAGACCAGATTAACCGCAACAATATTACGTGGACTAGCCCTAATCTTTTGCCGGAGAACTCCTTCCGTAGTTGTAGCCACGTTTTTCTTAGGAGCAGGCTGGACCACCTCTTCTCTGAGAATCAGATCAGCATGGTCCATAAATACCTGATTCAAGAAATTATAGGAATCCATTAATTGTTCTGTATTCTTAGCACCCGTAATAATTACCGAACCTGTTCTAAAGGGTGAAATCGTAATCTTCTTGCAGGCACCCACTGAATAACCATCGCCATTTCCTATACATGATTCTGGACATACACAGATACCGGGAGGAGTCTCGGGAGTCCTTGTCTTATTCCAGAAAAACTTGGTATTCACACCCTGATATATTGTAGGTTCAAAGGATGACCAAAGACCATATTTCTCAACTAGTAATTTATGGAGTCGGTCGCGTCGAATAGCCTTTCCAATTGAATAATCCGAATTCATCATGCGTACATCGAAAGTATGGATATACGGTGTCGATGGCCATATAGACCGATCCTTGTTAATCTCTATGAATTGTTGCAGTGCAAGACGGGCCATATTTTCTGAGCTGATTCCCGTCATCTGGAAACCACCATTTTTGAACAACTTGATATTTACTTCCTTGTATGTATCTGAACCAAGACAGACGCGAAATACAAGTGATGATTGATTAAAGAACCGTTTTTTTTCACGAGATGAATCGTGCAGAATATCGTCCATGGCAATACCCTTTTTATTAGCACCAAGCTCAATTTTCAAAATTCCCTCGCCAATGAACCAATAAGGAATGAATGCACCATGACTATAGAGTTGCTGAAGATCCGGTGGATGACCCAGATGACCCGTTACAGTCATGGTACTAATCCTTAGCGGAGATGGTGTAATCTGCATTAATTAGGGGTAACTATGTCCTTTAAATGGTCAAGTTTTTAACCCCTCCACAATAGTAATCCATAGAGGAACAACAGAGGCCAACACTGTCTTGGGATCAGATGATCTATGTGCTATAACTGCTTCTAAGAATGCGGACCATCCTTCTTTTTCATGGAGGCCCATAGAATAACAGAAGACAAGAACATGGCGAAACAAGATCCATGCGGGTACTTTTTGCAAGCCTTCTTCCCAGACCAAGTCTTGGTTTGCCGGACTGGCATTAAAAATCCGTTGAATCCACGGAAGCCAGATATTAGGAGATTCATTATTCTGTGCCCGCTGCAAAAACGACCGCATATCACCTCTATTCAAGAGACAAGCAAGAGGTGATGGCACACTGACTTCGCGTCCTTCTTTGGTCTGAATATCTTGGACAAGTCCAGCAATCTGACCACTTGTTAGATGCCCGCAGAACAGTGCAAGTGCACGAGAACGTACTAAAGGAACAATACGCGAAATTGTATTACACAAGAACAGAAAAAGAGGAAGAGGTGCCTCTGGAATTAATGGTGAATCCATCAGAGCTCTCAATGTGAGCTGGGCAGGTTCAGTCATTGTTTCCACTTCGTCGAAAATCACTATTTTACGGTGAACACCAGACCATGATGTTCGGAGAAATTCACGGATTCGATCACGGACCGTTTCCATAGTCCTCTCATCACTTGCATTTAAATACATGGTCGATGCCGGCTGGGGTACTCCTGGATACATGTCTGACGAAAATGCAAGAGCCAGAGTCGTCTTACCCGTTCCTGGGGGACCATGCAGAATAATATGGGGACAATCACTTACACCGGTCTTGGTAAGACGTGTTAAAATAGATTTTATGGTTTCTTGGCCAACTATAGTGGATAATGTGGTAGGGCGATATCGTTCTGTCCATTGTGTCTTATTCATTCCTATACTAGAATAAAACCCGTTTAGGTCTAAAGAGGATTTGGATACAGCCTATCAATGATTAAGCCTAAGTCAAAGAAGACTAAGGGAGAAACAATAAGTCATTCTTTGGATTCTATTTTTGCCGAAACGGTTGAGATATTACCTACACCTCCTGTAAAAGCCAAAAAGACTCGTAAACCGGCAGTAGTAGCCAAAGTAACACCCGAAGGTATAGAGGGTGAATTAACTATTCAGCGTCCACTAATTACTCACATGCCGATTCATTCATCAGATATTGATACTGATATGTTCAGTGCTCCTAAGAAAGAGGTTATTGGTGTAAATCCTTATGATCCCCAAGATATTTATGCGAGTTTTGGTTTAGAGACACCTACACTCATGGTAGAGCCCGAAACCAAGGTAGCAAGACCATCTGTGCCATTGAATTATTCCGAGAAACTCATGATTTGTTTTCAGGATTCTAACAGAGAACAACGACTACCTGACTCCACTGATGTTGCATGTTTTTGGGACTGTCATCCATTTCGTGGTCGGCCCTGCGTAATTCCAGTCGGTATTGAAGAGGGAATTTGGCGAGTCTATGGAAATTTCTGTTGTCCTGAATGTGCAGCTGCATATCTTTTTAATGAACGACTAGACATTCATGTTCAGTGGGAGCGCTACGCTCTTCTTAATCGTCTATATGGGCCTGACAGTGTCCGTCTGGCTCCGTCTAGAATGGTTCTGCGTCTTTTTGGCGGTACTTTAGATATTTCGGTTTTTCGCCAAACTATTCATGAGAAACGGCTTCGGATTGATGTAATGACACCGCCGATGATTTCCATTGTGCAAATTATGGATACAAAACCAATTGATTTTTACGATGCATCAATGAAGAATACTTTTATTCCGTGGGAAATGGACCGTATGAATCGGCCAGGGGCCCAGGGTATTCGTCTTCGACGATCTAAGCCTGTGGCTGAAAAAGAGGCTACTTTAGAATTTTGTATGGGTATAAAAACTTGACGTTGCACTGTATTGATACCATAAGACAATACTATGTCTAGCGTAATCCGTTATAAGACACTTATTCCCTTTCTTACGGGTCTATATGTTACAGAGGATACCAATTCTAGAACTAAGATTCTGCGGGAAGGTCTTCTTGGTCTAACAGATTCCAGCCAGGATTGGTCGACTATTAGAATGGATGCTGAACGTATGTTAGCTGTGTGGTCTTCAAAGGAGTCTGATCCGGCAGCGCGGGAGGTTGTGACCCAGATTCTTAATGTCTTGGGAGAGTTTGCAGATAAATCGGCACCGGTCTTAGTTATTACAGAACAAGCAGTACCAATGATTGAGCATATTCCTGAGAGGGGTCCTGTTTGTCCTGTAAAGATTCCTGTATTTGAAGAGGTAGAAGAGGAAGTCGAAGAGGAAGAGGAAGTCGAAGAGGAAGAGGAAGTCGAAGAGGAAGACGAAGTCGAAGACGAAGGTATGGAGGTAGAAGTTCGCACGATTCGCGGTAAGAAGTATTGGTACGAGGCAAAGACTCGTAAGTTATTTGCTATTGAGGGCGAGGATGATGTAGGTGATGAGGTAGGTATTCTATTGGCCAATGGGACCCCTGTCCTACTTGTGTCTGAATCAAAATAAAAGCATACTATAGATGTTGTGTAAACCCGCAAATTTAATTCTTTTGATTTCTATAGCCGGTACCTTGTATCATCTTTTAACAGGAGAATACAAGATAGTATTATGGTGGCTCATTGTAGGTATTGTTGGAGTAGCTACATTTCAGGGTCTCTGTATAGGAAATTTTGAGAATATAGCATGGTTTCTCATGATAATTCCCATATTAGTGGTGTGTTTTTTTATGGCTGTGGCACTTCTTGCAAGTAGTATGCGGATCAAAAATGTGTATAATGGACCGTGTAATGAATGCAGAGAGAAACCAAAATGCAGAGAAAAACCAAAATGCAGAGAGAAACCAAATCCGTGTAAGTGCCAAGGTCAGAATTTAGAGAAATCATAGTGTAGTCCATATAGGATGATACCGCTCATGTATACTCTACAATTTTCTTTAGAGGTCGGATACAGAGCATTGAATTGTCTCCGGAAACGCTGTATACCGCTAGTCTTGGCCGGTGGACGTGACATGGTCTTATTAGAGTCAGGTTGGGTAGATAATGTTGGAATCCCCGAAGACTTCGTAAAAGCCCGTTATGATTCTGACAAAAATCATATTACTATGGGTACAGAACCGTTGAAACGATGGAAATGGATTGCTGCCGCTACTCCTCAAGTGGATATGACGGAATTTTGTAATAGTCTACGGACCAATGTTTCTATCAATGACTCTGAAATTATACTGCTGTTTGCACATCAAACTGGTAAGATACCATCTAGTCCTCTGTCGGTTACATTTAGAGATGGGTCCGAAGGCAAAGTGGAATTCAGACTCTAATTACATCTTCTGATCCGTGTGAGGCCTATAGATGACCTCTACTAACTTCACTTCCTCGTGGAGAACAATAATGTCTGACGACTTGTGGAACGCCTTGGCATCGGCATTCCACAATTTGATGATACAGAAACCCTTTTTGGGACTCATTGTTACACCAACAATTGGGTTTTCGGGACTGGATGCAAGTCCAAGGGCAGCAGCTACAAGATAACGCTGGAATACTTCTGCCGCGCATTTACGGCCAACCTTGATACAGTAGGAACCGCCACGAATGTTAGCCTTGTTTTCCCACAATGGAGATGTCTCGCCTCGCATGGCAAACATCATCCCATTAACTATCTTGTTAGGCCCAAATTCCCGTAGGATAGAGCCCATGAACTCCCAAGAGTCTATTGTACTAATCCGCTTGTAGCTATCGGGAGTCCACGACTTCTCCTCTGGTTCATGAAAGTAGAGCGTCCACGATCCAGTGGGAATTGCGTGTGTTTCCTGTTCGCCTGGAGGAAGGGCGGCGGCCTGGGCAAAGGTGAGCGTCGGCATCGCTATGTCTTTCATAGCCATGTCGAAGTTTTAAGCGGTGGGTAAAATAGGTGTCAACTTTTTAACTTGCGATACTTAGAGGGCTACGCCCTTATTGAAGGAATAACCTGAGGACTCTGCTACACAGAGTCCGATGGTTTCGTGAGCGCCGGCGCCAAAGCCAGCCGGATCTCACCCAGGCCCGCCACATTATATTCCACAATAATTGGATAATCATTTTTCAGATACAATGAAATATCCGAACATAGACTCGTGCACTTAGTAAATAGAATTAAATGTTTTAAAAAGAAATTACCTTGTACAATCTCACTTGCTGTCTTAACTTGTGTTAGACCATTTTGACCTATACTAAATACAGTCTCTTGTTCTGCATAATCACCTTTGCAACGAAATACGAGTTCTTGACTAGCCGACTGAATCTCTACTACCTCGCCCAGAGTATGCATATCTCGCACAATTTTTTGAAAGTCTGTTGAGGGCATCGTAATAATTGAGGGAAATTGTACCGGAGGAATCTCAATAGGTTTAATATCTAGCTCAATCAAATTTAAATGAAAATGTGTTACCATCTGTTTCTCGCCATTCAGAATCTCAATACCCAGCTTGGTTGTATCAGACTTTTTCATATAAAGTACGATACTCTCATTGTTTGACATAGTCTTCACAAGTTTAAAAAAATTAATCATGTTAAGGCCCAGAATATGTTTCTGAGGACAAAAATACTCATCAAACCGGTCTCCCTTGAGCTTTAGATGAACTAGAATAGTATGTGTACCATCCATGGCCATAATCTTCATACCCTGACTATCAAACTCCATGTTTGCATCTGTCAAAATGTCTTTTACTGCTTCGATTAGAGTTCGGAAAGGAGCTGCCTTGACCGTTCGAATTCGAAAAAGAAGATCGGGTTCCATTCTACTGAACGCAAATGATGACTGGGTTTAGGTAGGGGATTATGTCTTCTTTTTATTTTTACGTCTGGTTATATTTTTGTATAACATATATCCCGCGGCAGGCAGAAGTCGGAGTCCATTTGTAGCAAATGAGGACATTATAGTTGGTGTAAAACCACCTTCCTGTATCTTAGGTTTACCTCTCCGTGTTGTAGCTGTAGTCCAACCGTTTGATTGTAAAGGAACCTGTGTAGTTGTTCCTGTAAGAGGTACTCTAATGTTTGTAGATGCAACCAAAGGTGTAACCGAAGGTGCAACCAAAGGTGCAACCAAAGGTGCAACCAAAGGTGCAACCGAAGGTGTAGCCATAGGTGCAACCGAAGGTGTAGCCATAGGTACAGGTTTTAGAAGTGCATTACGATAAGGTGTACGTAATATTGGTTCTGTTACTATTGGTCTATCTTCAGAAGCCATATTAGCTCGTAGACGTCTTGATTCAATTAAATGATGTAATTTATCTATTGCCGCCTGACTTTTGAGGGCCTTTAATTCTAACAATACATTTACTATATTTGCTTCTCCCTTGTCACTAAACGTTTCTAAATATTGTTCCAATAGTTTTTTGATTAAACTCTTAGACTTACCCCATGTCTTTGCATACCACGGTTTTGCCATTTCAGTATTAAGTTCTCCAATAATACTATTATAACTTCTATAATTTGTCTTGTTTGATTGTGGATTCGGTTTATATTCACGAATGGCATCTTTAAGAGCCTGAATCAGTGCATCCTTGTTTGCTGTTGTATGATGCATTTGAAGAGCAGTTGCGGCATTTCGTATTCTATCATTTTTAACTAACAACGTATCTGCATGTCCATATTTTTCTATGAATTCATTCACCAGTTTACTCGGATTTGGCCCCCAAAAATGCCAAGACTTTTTCTTAAACGTCTTGCGTAGACGTCTTAAATTCGACATTAACGGCCTAAAATTTGTTTCCTTTTTATCTGGCATAGGCAATATAGGATTATATGCATTAAACATCTCACGTATCTTTGCGTTTTTTTCTAACATCTGAGACACATATGGTGAGATTGCAATAACTCCAGATTTTAATAAAGTCAAAAACGGCTTAAATGTTCTCATAAAAGCTCCTTGAATAACATTAGTACGTTTAAATTGTGTATTATCTATTGATTCATCTGTATCAATTGCTACTTGAATCCATGCTGTGTCTGAAATAGGTAGTTCTTCCATACCACCATATTGCAAACTCAAGATTAGATATTTATCTGTCATAGGATTAGTATTTGGTCCAATTATAGTAAAAAACTGTTGGTCCCATGTAACTTTACGGGTTAGTTTCTCAGATGTGATAGAATTTGTTGCAAAATTTGCTTCTATCTCTCCAGATCTTTGATCAAAAAATGCATAATATGATTCAAAACTAGCATTGGATAAAATAGGTCCATAAACTCTTGCAGGATTACCACCCATGTTAGAACATAGTGTATCTTCATATATTTCTCCATCATGATTATATGATAAAAAAATAAGATTATCATTGGCCGGCAAAGGAATTTTTTTTTGACCAAAATTTTGTTCTATTGATCTACCACTCAGTAATTCATGTATTACACGATTATTATTTATAGAACTAGATAGTAATATTGTACGAATAGCACTATATGCATTACGAATATAAGGATCCGAGAGCCAGGCTCGTTCAAAAATATGAGTTGCAGGATAGTCACTAAGATCAGGTGTAAATGGAGGAGGTTGACTAGTTGGGTTATATCCTAAAATCATATCAAGACCTATTTTGTGTAAAATACGCATTGTCCATTCTAGTATAGATTCTCCATGATATCCTGGAACATAGACTAAGAGAGGAGTTTCAAGAGGATTATCAGGATAATTTAACGGAGGCCAATGTAATGTTGCCCTGTTAACATCATATATCTTGAGAAAAAGTCCATTTAAGACTTCAGGTTCATTTAAATTCAAACTACGGATTTTATTTAAAACCCAATTTTCATCTTCTTGAATAAGTTCTTTTAATTGAACTATTAGTTGATTAAATGTCCAGCCATTTTCTGAAATGAGATGTCTATATATTTTTTTTAAGGGATCAGCATATTTTAAGATATTCGGATCTCTTGTAAATTTTTCTAATGGAAACTCCATCCCTTACTTTATGCAATTAAAATCTACCAAGACCAGATCGTACCATGGTATCTGTACTAGTGACTAGATCACGACCAGTCATTAATGGACTTGTTCCACTAAATTGTGCACCGGGTTGATACATTGCTAGAGGAAAACCTCCGCGCTGATTTCTTCTTGTCTTTCTGTTTCTGCGTTTGGATCTGTTTTTGGTTCTAGTCTTTGCAACCATTCTAAAAGGAAGGTCTATTATTTTGGAACCTACAATAAATGCATCCAGATTCTTAAATTTTGCATGGTACCTTTTAGAAAATGTAGGCCATACAACAGAAGTCAAAAAAGATCCATGGCCAACAATTATAATATCTTTTGAACGATCAAGAGAAGAAATATGGTCAAGAGCATCTTTAATACTAGGTTTCCTATATGGCTGATGTACTGGAGTATTCTCTGGAATCTGGCCATTTTCGCCAAAACAAGGTAGAATTATACCGCATTTACCAGGAAAAAGGGCCGACAACGTCTGTTTAGCACGTTGCAGAGGACTTGATGCATAAATAGCTGTATCTAGATTTATACCTTTTGCTTCGAGTTTCTTACGTAAAATAGGTCCATACATTTCTACAACAACCTCACCTTCTTTGGAAAGTCCAGGATCTCTTAGCTGAGAACCATCAAGGCCTTGGTCTCTCATTTTATTGGCTTCTGATGGTGCATGTCGAATAAAAACAAGCATCCACTACTTAGGGATATCTATTTATATAGATATAAATGTTTTCCTGGCGGTATTATCTTACTAGATACAAGGATTTAACAGATGCTGGTATAGTTACCGAGGCCCAGGCTCTTCAGCACTGGAATACACATGGAAAAACAGAGAATCGTGAGGGCTTTCCTTCTACTCTAGATTACTACAAGGATTTACCGAATCCTAGGAAAATATGGTTAGAATTTAACATAAGTCCTAGCCTTGTTGGAAGGACACTCACCATTATTAATGCCGTCATAGATTCAAAAATTCGGGTTGACTGTCTCTTAAATAATATTCCATATTTCCAAGACCTAGGAACAGTCATTGTATATGGTGAGATCAAGATACCATATCGGCATATGGAACTCTCACGGATCTTACAGGATCCTAAGGTACTTAATGTGCATAATACAGCAGGGTATGACCGTGTTATTACAACAGATGATTCTTATCTTGTAATTCGGCCTCTTAAAACGTTGACCAGTCTTAAGACGGGAATTGTAAAAGCTATTCTCCAAGGCCAAGAATTTGTTCCAATATCTCAGTTAGATGCAGTAACAGAAGTGTTTAGTGTGTTAGGTATTACATATCATCGAGAAGGACAGTGACTACTACAGCCAGAAGAACAATAGTCTTCATACGTATATCCTGTTTCAGTAGCACAACATGTTCCATGCTGGTCTTTGGCCTCTGGGAGCTTATTACCGGTCTCTGAATCATAATACTGGCCACAAAATTTTTTCCCACAGCCCCAACACCATGAACGGCCACATCCCGCTCCCTTGTGAAATCCTTTAGAATCTAGTCCACATGCAAAAATATAATTGCATGCATTATCTTTTAGGGCCCAGCGTTGGCACCAGGGACATTGTTTAGCTTCCATTTATATTATGGATGTATTTCTACACCAAAACTTGACCAGGGGTCGTGACCCCCTCCCTTACTCAACATGTCTGACGCTTCTAAAATTAAGAAATTGACACAGCGAGAGCACATTCTTCAATTACCCGATACGTATATTGGATCCCGGGACTGTCAAACTGAGAGTCGATGGGTTTATAATCCTGCCGATGCCAAGATGGAATGGCGTGAAGTCCAGATGAATCCGGGTCTGTTCAAGATATTTGATGAGATTATTGTGAATGCTCTTGATCACGTTACTCGTCAGAGCCTGACGGAGTCCAAGGTGTCTAACATTCGTGTTACT
>Ga0214923_10000912_pt1 | contig 43399 bp, 62 predicted proteins | sample LL1510_MetaG_FD_177993 | JGI IMG/M metagenome (GOLD analysis project Ga0214923, IMG submission 177993) | Freshwater microbial communities from Lake Lanier, Atlanta, Georgia, United States - LL-1510 | ecosystem: Environmental > Aquatic > Freshwater > Lake | place: USA: Georgia | collected... | reverse complement strand
CCAGCAAGTAGACCATCAAGTGGATTAGAAGCATATGGCGGACCAGCACGCAGACCAGCAAGTGGATTAGAAGCATATGGCGGACCAGCACGCAGACCAGCAAGTGGATTAGAAGCATATGGCGGACCAGCACGCAGACCAGCAAGTGGATTAGAAGCATATGGCGGACCAGCACGCGGACCATCCCGTGGGTCAGAAACATATGATCGGCCATCACTTGACCTAGGACAATATATGGCCGATCATGAAAGAAGTTCTCATCTTCATTATTTCAACCGTGACGGTAGCAGGAGACCTATAGACACAGAAACAGGTTACCCAATAGACCAATCTGGTTACTTAATACATCCGTCAACTGGTAATAGGACAGGTATTCATGTAGATCTAAGAACAGGTGTTCGGTCAAAACACAACGGTGGTAAAAGTATACGTAAACGTAAAAAAGGTACACGACGTGTATAATTTTTTTTAAACAATATCCTATAAATAGGGTATTGTTTTGGAACACAGGGTTTTTTGAAAATTAACGACGCGATTTACGTCTTGATTTATTTTGTTTATTTTGCATGCGGGTTCGTTTTCTTCCACCAGGCCCAGCAGCATATCCAGGTTGAAATCTAGCAAGTTGTGCGTCTGTTTGTCTCCTACTTTCAGGTAATGCATTTATATTTTGATTAACTATTTTGACCAATGCATTTATGATAACATTTTGAGGAAATTCAGGTAGTCTTGTAGGTTCATAATTATTTTCTCCATTAATTGCAAGAGTAATTTCTCTAATAGCCTCTGTTATACTTGCACGAGAAGTAACTCCTTGATTACCATTGAAATTCTCATAAGCTACATAATCAGCACCACTATTTAACATTTGTATAAGTGCTAATTGAATTGTATTTAGTCGTTGAGCCTTTGATACAAATGCCATAATATACAATATATTATTTTTTTGCATAAATACAAGAAATAATGATACACAATGTTCCTAAAAATTGTTTCAAATTGACGGTTTCTTTGAACCAAATGTATCCATAAAGATAAGACATGATGATACCTACATTAGATAATAACGCATAAGCAAATACGTCCAAATTAGACATGGAATAAAAACGAAGTAAATATCCACCCAATCCTAAGATACTATTGATTGCCATGGATAACGTTAATTCGCTTTTGATTTCAACGGACGGTTTTAAATATGCCGTAAATAAAACAGCTCCTAAAAAATAAGATAAAAACACATGGTTCCAATTATTTTTAGTCGGTAATCGTTTGATGATAAAATAAATGATGGCTTCCGTTAACGCAGCTAAACTAATCATCAATACGCCTTCATACGGATAGGCATCCAGTTGACTTGTCGTAGACAAAAGCCAAATCCCCAAACATGTGATTCCTACTAAATAAGGAACTGTATATCCAGACATGAGTAAAATGAGAACTGGATACATGTAAAAAATGGTGTAGGACACGCCACTGTTCAATAAAAGAAACCCTTTGTACGAAGTATAAATATGTAAAACGGTAACACAAGATAATAAGATTCCTATGGGTGAAATGAGTTTTTTAAACACATAGGAATAATCAATGAATAAAAAAGAAATCAGAACATAAGAACAAAACCGACTCCACATTTGAAGCGGTAATGAAACGGGAATGAATTTTACAAATACTGGATATAAACTCAATAAGGATTCGGCAACCACTTTACTTAAAATGCCATACATAATAATAAAGTTATAATATTTTGGTTTATTTTAAATAATCTTTTTTTATATAAATGATATAATATGGATCAACCAACTCAAATTATAAATCAACCAAGTCAAAGTACAGGAATTCCATGGTTTGTAAAAGCGATCATTATTTTAGTTGTATTAATTTTCATTTATATGAAAGCACAACCTTACATTTATCACGTTCTTGATTTAGTTGAAACGATACGAAGTTTTTTTAATTTGATCATTAAATTTTCATCCAAAACGGCAACCAATGCTGTGGATGAAACGTCCATTGGAACTAAACTTGTTGTGAATAAAATAGCAAAGCCTGTACCTAAGGCGGATTATAGCAGAAATAAATCCGGATTTTGTTATGTAGGAGAATATAAAGGGATTCGCAGTTGTGTCAAGATAGACAATAAGACACCATGTGAATCTAAAATATATTCCACCGAACAACAATGTGTAAATCCGGAATTACGATAATTTACGTGACTTTGTAAAAAAAAATTTAGTTTTTTTTATATATTTTCATACATTTTTATATTTTTCATATAAACTCTGGGGGATAAGTGTTGTTTTAATGGCATCAATTTTACGATAACATTTAGTAATCGTCACTGCACTCGTATCACTGATGGCCTGAATACTTTTTTGTGAAATGTCCAAATGAAATTCTTGTGAGATGACATAAACAATTCCCGCAGCAATGGATTGAGGTGTATTTTCAGGAATTAAATTATTTTTTTCAATTTGAATTGCCATGAATTTAGCTAATTTAGTAAACTGTTCGTTCATCAATAAATGACTGCAATAACGATCAATGAATGAAAGTGGGTTTGTATTAGAATACGTAGTTCTACATTCTACAGGTAAATCTTTCTCAATTTCATTTAAGATGGTCATGGCGTTTTTACACCCTTTGGTTGAACTTGTTGTGTCCAATTGAAATATTTTAGCAATTTCTTTTGGCGTTCTTGGAAATTTTTCAATGCGACAGGCAATGTAAATAGAGGCAGCAATGATTCCGTCACGATTCAATCCACGAAACGATTGTTTTTCTGAAATACGTGTATAAAAATCAAATGCCTTACGTACAATCATCATGGGAATATAAGCATTGACCGCCATTCGTTCAATGTACATGAAATCATCGTACCGTGTTTTTTCCTTGTAGGGCATGGACCAATCTGCAAACCTTGCTATTTTACGCATTTCTGGACTTGTTTTACCGCTACAAAGTACTTTACATCCAATGGAAGATTCTTCCAGTAATTTATTAATAGGTGGACCACACCGAATTGGATTGGAGGTAAATGCATCTCCATCATAAAAACTCCATTCAGGAGTATTATCAATGGTATGTTCAATGATAATACTGCATGATTTATTAGAACATATTAAAAATCCATCTTCCGATAATTTATATGAACTTTTACAATATAAACAAGCATCATGTTTGACCGGTTTAATGTCAGGTTGTTCTTTTAATAAACTCCATAATGAATCCATCTTTAGTTATATTAGGTATAAACATCTTCAATTTTATGTGTTTATACACTATGGATTTAAATAAAATTTTTGATGCTACTTACTGTAATTTTTTATTAACGGTAGTTTCAGAGTATATCTATGAAACAAAAGACTTTACTTTTTTTGACAAAAAAATGCCACACACCATGCACAGTGCTAAAAAAATAGCAAAATATTATATTAAATGTGTTCAAATTAGAACGGCCATACATGTTGTGACCACCATGCCCTATTTAGAACATTATACAAAATCATTACAATTATTAGATCAATATGGAGACATTCATAACAAAGAGGATTTTGATCGGTCTAGTATCATGAATGAATCGGATACCCTGTTAGAATCCTACATTTCTAGTTTTACTGAATTAGATAAAACCATTAAACAATATAATGTTGAATTTCATAAATTATCTATAGGAATCAATCAACTCTCTTTTAAAGGAATTAATAAATTATGTATTCGGGTTAAAGAAAAGATTAAGGAATTTCATATCATTCGTGAAAAATTATTTCAACAATGTTTGCATTTATTGGAAGCTTTAGTAGAACAACGTAAATTAGAAAAAATAATCAATAAAATTAAAGAATTAGAAGCTAAACAATTACTTGAAAAATAAAATATAGTATTATGTTATGAACCTAAAATCGTTGTTTAAGTACGGTGGTTCCCGCAAAACTCGCCGAACACGAAAAAGTAGACGGACGCGTAAAGGCGGAAATGGTGGAACAAGGCGTGTTTAAATACCTCTGTTTGTTTTAAAAAAAATAACTTCATAAGGATCAATGGATTCTCCAAAATAAGCATGTTTATAATAAGGATCCCCATTTTTGGAAGTAGGATTAATATTTTTTGTTATCTGGGTATAATCTAAATCCTTATATTTAGATAAAATACTGTTAATGTTGTATCCTTTTTTAATTGCAATTTCAGATAATTTTATTTCTTGTTGTTGAATGACTTCAGTAAAACTCATTTTATTAATTTTTTCTTCATCAAAAAAGTGTAAATGTTTTAATTCGTTAAAATATTTATGATCTATACAAAAAAACATGCTTTGAACATGAGGATTTACTTTTTTTTTATAACCATCATAGATACATATATCTTTAATTGTACATATATTGATGGATGTACCAACTACATGAACATTGGGTTTGAATAATTCAATAAAAGGTTCATACCATTTTTTTTTATTTTTTAAAAAGGGTCCTTTTACAGATGTATTAATAAAAAAATAATAATCATATTTTTTAGTTAATTTATGAACCATATAACTATAAGCTCCAAAATCGTATCCTATATTATCTCTATGATGAATGAATACATTTTTTAATGTAGGCAATTTGATAGAACATGTACCATTAATAATAATATAATAATCAACTTCACTGTATAATCCATATTTTAAAAAAAAGTTAAAATTTTCTTTGTAGGTTTCATCTTTTTCATAATAGGTGTAAATAACGCATAATTTATTCACTTTTTTTAAAGTTTTATTTTTTTTATACTTTTTAGTTGGCATATGATATCCACATAAAAAATGTAGTTTATATTTATTGTATTTACTTACTCTTTACTTCTTTACAACCTTTCGCTTACCCTTCACAGGAACTTCTGGTGTAGAATCGGTTCCTGAAGGAGCTTTGTACTCCTCCTCTGGATCATCGTCCGATTCAACTAGAGTTGAATCAACTGGATCTGGTTCTGGTTCACGAAGTGCAGGTTCATGCTTAGGCAACGTTAGCGTTTCTGCTGGCTTTAGATGACATACACCCTGTTCCAACTTCTGCTTAGCTCGTACAACACGAACTTGAAGTGGCTTGAGTGTAATTCCAAACTTACCGCCTGCCATCCAAATACCGCACTGAAGAAGCGTGTCTACATCGGATCCCTTGGTAACAACCGACTCAATGTCGGTTGAGTTCATTTCAGTAGGGAAGATAAGTTCATGTGACACGTTGTAGATTTCAGTCTTAAATTGACCGTCAAAATACGGAAGCTTTAGACGAAGCGTCGGTTGCTTTGTGTAGTCAGGTTCACCCGTTGCCTTATCCTTGCTGTAGTAAAGGAGCGGGTTAAAGAACGCCTTGATGATTTCAGGCGACTGTTGCTTGCCAAACCAAAGCTTGGACTGTTCATGCGCCTTATCCAGAACAAGATTTTCCAACTTCTTGATGTTCTCAAGGAAATCGGTAATTTCAGGCGTCATGTATTCAGGTGACGGAAACTGAAGCGACATGCTGTAACTTGGCTTACCTGCCTCAAACTCGTTCTTGCTAATGCCCCACGTCATCATGCATGGAGTACTCATCTTAAGCGTCGTGCGTCCCGCTGAATTGTAGACCGGAATGTTTTTGCCACCAGATTTATTGACGGCCGGCTTGCCAATGGACACGCCATCAATGAAGGTAGCATCAGAAGCGTTAAGAAACAGAGCCATCGTAATATACAATCTTGTTGATTTAGGCCAAATCAATTTTTTTTAAAAATAGTGCGATTTTGTCGTACATTTCGCGTTTTTTACCGCATGATATATGTAGACGAGTACACATGTCCTCTAATTCTTTAGATGAATAATGAGAGAATGCATAAAGTGGTTTTTTCATATTTAGATGAAAATAATCATCATAATGATGTACATAATCAGATGTTAAATACACATCATTATGAATAATATATTTGGGCTTTTCATGAACATGATAACAAATACGATCTTTTACTTTCCAATAAGGTTCATTGCCAATTTTTTTTAAACATGCATCTAAGGATGGAGGGGACTTAAAAAATTTAACATTGGCAGATGTCATCTCAAATATGGACATTATTCACGTTTAAAGTAAATATCTTTAAGTCCATTTTTTTGAACTTCATCCACGCTAATGTAAGATTCTTGAACGTTCACATACTGAATGAATTTTTCAATGGTTTGTAATACAGAGGGAGATAATTGTGTTAAATTAATAAAAATACCATTTTGATTTTCATCATAGTCAATTTTATGATCATTGATGAGTATCCTTGCCATTTCAATGTGATAATTAGGATTCATGCACTCAATTTTATCTTTAATAACCTGAAGGTTCATTTACTATTGTATTCTAATTAACGTTTAAATTGAATTTAAATGAATGATCTCTTTTTTATCAATATGGCTGAAAAACGTATCATTCAAAAGGTAAATAGTAAATGTGATGCATGGAAACAACAAATTTTAAATGAAATACATCATAAAACACCCGATGAAATATATCATTATATTCAAAGTTTAGAATTTAAATTAGATCCAACCGATTTGAATAAACGTAAACGAACCAATAATTTAGTTTCTATGGATATGCGTTGTATTGCGTTAGCGGCAAATAAAGAACAGTGTACACGTCGTAAAAAGGATGGTGAATCATGTTGTGGAACTCATTGTAAAGGTGTTCCACATGGATATATCAATGCAGATTCTGTTAAAACGTTTCAAAAGGAAGTCATGCGTGAAGAAATCAATGGCATTTTGCAATACATTGATGCGAATGGAAATGTGTATAAAATGGAGGACGTACTTAAACATTTGGTCAATCCACAAATCATTGCAACATGGACAAAAGAAAATGGAATTTATACCATTCATTCCATCTAACTAACTAAGTTCATAAAAATTTATTTTTTTTGGGAGGAACACTTCCTTGATTTCTCATTCTGCGTATGGCACTAGTAACGTCATTGATATTTGCGGATTTATTGGTTTGCTTTAAATAAGATACTTTTAGAGCCATTCGTTGAGAACAGGATAATACACCTACTTTGGGTTTACAATTTTGTTCTACTTTTTGATTGGATAACTTTCTAAACATGGTCGTGGATGAATCGGGTACATAGGAAATATACATATACCATCCTTATATTTTATTAAAATGAAATTATAACATCCATCAACGTTTAAAAAAAATGGAGTGTTGTGTATGCTTGACTGAACTCAATGAGGTAACTGGAGTTATTTTTTCAAATAATAAACATTGTAATCCAAAACATTTGTTATGCATTCGTTGTTATTTACAAGTAGATAAATGTCCACTATGCAGATTTTCACCCTACAGTACACCTGATCAAGATGGAGAACGATTGTTATTACGGTATCGTAATCAAAAAAATATAAATCAAGATAAAATCATGTACCTTAAAACACAATTAAATTTAATAAATAGTAATATATGACGTATCTTGTAATGGGTCATGGAAGTGAAATGCATGATTTATTTAGAAATGAAAGTATAAAAAAATCAGCTACTTTAACCCCTGAAATTTCTCTATTAAATTTTCTTATTCCATCAGGAACATGTGCAGTTTATAATATTCGTGAAGTTTTACATAATTTATCTAAAAATATAGATTTTTATAGATATGAAATAAAAAATATGTTTCATCCTACTTATACAGATGTAGAAGTATCATGGGATAGTAATTCTAATGTTGGAGGTGTTTATTTTTTATATTCAGATGTAGACCATATTATGCCTGTTTATACATTAGATGATCAACCTGATCAGACAGATTCTTTATCTAATTTAATTATGCATACAATTGATTGGCATAAAACATCTGGTGTTCAACAACAGTTTGGTAATTTTCCTATACGTATTATTTGTTTAACATGTAGAGCTGGAAGACAAGTTCGCGGTGATTTACTTACGTATGATGATAAAATAACAAGAATGAGGCGACCTACTTTTGCAGGAAAACGTAAAACAAAGTATAAACGAAAACGTAAATTACGAATCAAATAGACATACCAATTGTAAAATCATATTTAAAATATCAGCTTCAATAGAAATGGCAGGTGTCCAACTCACTTTGTATTGATGATTTTGAAAGGCAAGTGCTTTGTAAAAATCCGCATTTTCATTGGATTTAAGCGAAATGATACTCCATTCTGTGGGTTGAAATGGATAGGAAGGTGTAAAAATAATTCTAAAACGACAGGTACTTTTTCGGTATAAAAAGGAGGCAATGTATTTGTTGACATCTGAACATAAATCATCAATGTTGCATTGTGGAATGTATTCGTAATCAACTTCAAAACAGAGAACGTCTTGAGCATCGCGTATTAATTTGTATTTTCCAGGAACACTAAAGTATTCTTCTATGGTTTTATTTTTCATATTGTTAGTAAATGAAGCATATAAATTATTGATTCTGCGTTCACGCATTGCCATTTTTTGTTTAGTAAACTATTTTTTATATTTCAATTTTTTATATTTCAATTATATGGAGGATAGAATGAGAACATATGTTCTTATAGGTCAAAAAGTACAATTATTAAATGACATGCGTCAACATTTTGTTGCCCACAATATATCAAATTTAATTACTGATTCTGATCAACCAACAAATGTTGAAACTGATGGTAAAATAAAACATATGTTAGAAGAGCTAAATGAAAAAATTTCAAATGATGTTGAATATGATGAACACAATGAATTTAAAATAGCATATGATAGTTTTAAACAAGAATATGAAAGAATAAAGGCGGAAGAAAATGAATTAAGCCGTGCAACAGATTTACGTGATGATGCTCAAGATAACCCTCAAACTGAACATGCACCACCTACTGTTCCTCCCGCACCTCGTACAGGTGTTAGATGTGATTTAGCTCCAGGTACTCCGGGATGTATTCTTTCAGGAGGAAAACGTAAATCCAAAAAATCTAAAAAATCTAAAAAATCTAAAAAATCCAAAAAGTCTAAAAAACATTAATATTTTTTAAAATAATATTATATGGCAGCATTAGTTCAACCAAGAGTGCGTGTTAATATAGAAAATTTGATACCAGGAAAAAATTATGTAATTGAAGATGATAGAGGAAATTGTGTTTTAGGAGAAAATTTTACACGATTATATTCATATAATCAATTAGGTGATCTAGAAATGGACTTTCAAGGTTTAGAAAGATTAGGAATACCACGTGCCGATATTGTTAAATTTGCCGATGAGTTTATGACTCAATTATCTGGATATGATTATGCACCAGATTCTAAAATAGCACATTTTAATCATGTTACCGCCATAAAAGGTTCTCGTTTACCCATTACAAAATCTAGAGTATTTGGATCTTTATATAAATTTTATGATCCAAATCCAGAAGATACACCATCACACAAATTAATTTTTGATGTTACTGTTCCTACTCGTGATGGTCCTAAAAAGATAGAAGTATCACTTAATATTGCTGATATAACAGGTGATCCTCAAGAATTTATTAGAGGAAATATGGATTTAGTTATGAAACAAGTTGCTGAAAAATTAAAAACTGCCAACGGTGGTAAAAAATATAAATCTAGAAAATATAAATCTAAAAAATATAAATCTAGAAGGGTTTAATCTTTACATAATAAATGAATAATTGTTATGCCCTCTTTATTTTTTAATTCAAGTATATGTTTTACATTTCCTAATAATTTTTTAAACACGCCGTCTAATATAAGTTGACTGCATGTCGTTTGAATCCCATAACTTGTATCAATGATAAAATCATTCATAAGTGCTACATGTAATGGTGTATTACCGTCTTTATTTTGGAGTAAGGATATATTCACACATCTCATAAAATCTATAGTAATGATCTTGCGTATAATTTTTACACATTTATAAGTAACAAGAATATGAAATAAAGTATCACCATCTTCATTTTGATGATTGATGTGTTGTTTTAAAAATGTATTTTCAAATAACATAAGGTTATCCTTTTTTAATTCTTGAATCATAGATTCAAAATCCATACATTATTTTATATTTTAATGGGAGTCCATTTTTTAAACGTTTCATTCCATTTACAATCCATTACTAACTCCTTTACGTTGCATTCAATTTCCGAGTCTTCCGGTCCATAAAATAACGTATTTAACCATAAACTACATTGATATGTATCTACATAGGCAATGGAATGAAACGTATCATGCTGATACAATTCATAAATATCACTTTTAGACGTTGGTCGTACTGTAAATCTAGTATAGGGACTCTGTTCAATGTAATGATACGTCATGCTTTCATGAATAATTTTTACACTGTACATTTTATAAATGGGATTGAACTTTGTAGGTTCAGTTGCCATCAAAGGTAACATGAACAAATGAGATGATCCGTGATTCTTGATATGCGATGTTAAAATACGTACAAATAAATCTCTTTTTTTAAGATAAGAAAGTGTGATTTTCTCATCTTGATAATAATAAATGTCATCTATTAAAAACACAGGTGTTCCTTCATACGTTACAATTGTACCATACAGTAATGTTCCATCCAATCCAGATACATTGATTTTAATTTCTTTTCGTTTTTTTGTATATAAATCAATGATAAAACAAGACCCCTTGGTAAACCATGCATAACATTGTTTACCATAAGGATGTGCTAAATAGATACAATCTTGTAAAGGAGGATATTTATAAACAGTTCTTTCTTTAACCCGATGAATAGGGGGGATGTCATCCATACTATTCTTTACGAGTGTTGTTTAAATTGATTTAAATATTCCACCAATTCATCCTTATTTAAGTCTTTTTTAATTTCATCATATTTTTTTTCATAAGAATGAATCACGTCATCTACACGTGGTATGGTTAAACTTAATTTTAAATAATTGTATAAATGATGAATTAAAATCAAGACAAATAAGGTAATGATGGCTGTATAAAGTATGGTAAACATAGGATAATGTATACTTTTTTTTTACAGTATACACGAAAAGTTTGGTCAGGTTTTCCATCCGTCATTCAACTTTTCTATATAGGAATCAACGTTTATTAATTTTTAAACCCTCAGCCTCCTCGTCTGGTTTTTCTACGATAACTTTTTCGTGCACGAGTTTTTCGGAACGTTTTATTTCTTAACATATTTATATACAACATAAATAAAATAAATCAATAAAAATATTCCTATGATAAAAAATGTCCGATCTTTTCTTTTATATCTAACAAGGTCTGCAACAATCGCAAGAATAAATATAACTTTAATCCAAAATACAATGGTATATTGTCTATATTCACTTACCGAATCAGCAAGCATTTGTTTTGACGTTGCATCTAAATCTTCTATACTTGTCATGTTTTCAAGATTTTTTTCAATGATTTTATATTTTTCAATTTCAGAACCTTCATATTTTATACTTCTTTCTAAATTTATATTTTTTATATTAATTTTGCTTTGCAATTCTTTTATTTTTTTTGTAGTTCCATTCAAGAGAGCTAATTCAGTTGGATATTGATCATTTTTATTAATTTTATAAGTAGGATAATCATCCATGGTTTTATCTAATTGAAGTTTAAATTTTTCATCTAAAAAATTTTGTTTTTCTTTATCGGTCATAGATATATCGTTTAAAAAAAAGGCTTTAATTCTAATGTTTTATCTGTAGATGAATGAACAGGATGTGTCATAGGTACAACAAGTGTACTGGCATCATGTAAATATTTCATGTACCCTTTTACTTCTCCCAATACACGTGGAATACAATAAGTCAATACACGTTGGTTCAAGTTTCTAATTTGATCTGTAATGTGAGTAGATCTATTCTCAGAATATTCTAAAAAAATACCTCGCATGATTAGTTTTAATTCATTATCCGATTGTTCTGAAATAATGTATTTTCCATTAGATTCCTTATATACACCAGCACGTATTCCATTTTGTAAAATTTGTTGATTTTGTACAGAAAAAAATGCTTGGGATAAAGGGGTATTCTCCCAATTTCCTCTCATAGCATCTTTATAGGTAGATGTATGGCTTTGAGGAACATCATATAAGGTAAGGTGATTGGGTGCATTTAATATATCAATTCGTCCATTTGCTTTCATATACCATAGATACATAAAATTTTAATATTATTTCTAAATATGGAATTAGGAAATTTTCAAAATAAAGCGATTGGCATTGCCTTTTTTGTGTTATTGTTAGTTGTCATTGTGATTTCTATTATTTTAATCAAAACAAAAAACAACGGAGATTCTATCATTGTCAATGAATGCCCTGATTATTGGGTTACAAGTAATTATGCTGTTCCCCAGGGAGCATGTAAAACAAGCGAATTTGGATGTTGTTCAGACCATATCACTGCAAAGACTGATTCAACAGGAAGCAATTGTGACATCAAATGTTACAATGTACATAAATTAGGAACTCCTTCATCCACGTGTGCATCTGTTCCTACAGAAATGGATTTTAGTACAGATGATTATACGGGAACAACGGGTACTTGCAACAAAAGAACATGGGCTAAAAATTGTGGAATTACGTGGGATGGAATTACGGATGTAAGCATGTCGTGTTAAAATCTCCTTACAATATATGTCAAAATACATAAAAATTAAAGTAGAATTATTTTTTTTGTTAGTTTTATTGTTAATTATAATCGTATATATAACCCAAGTAAAACCGGTAAAATCAAATCCAGTAGAATTCATGGAGGTTAATATTGAAACGCGTAGTTTATCCCAATCCTATTCTCAAATAGGAATTTTAACATGTAAAACAGAAATTATTTTACCTTTGATGGGACGACAAATCATGTTAAACAAATGGCAATATTATGCCATTTCCAATACAGCAACTATCAATACAAGGCTTCCTATGACCTTTAATGGAAAAAAATGTTCAAGTGAATATGGTTGTGACCAATTGATGAATGATGATGTAGTTAAGGTAGATGGATATCATGATCTATTTCGTGTCACGTTATACGAAAATGAAAAACTTCAATATATACCTAATTACATTTAATTTGAATAAAAATAAAATTATATATATAATGTTAGTTTTAGTTTATGGAGGAAATGGATGGATTGGTTCCCAATTTATCAAACTATTAGACAATATAAACTATGTAGTAGGAAAAAGTAGAATTGATCATGATGATTTACTAGAAGAAATTAAACAAGTAAATCCTACCCACATTGTATCTTTTATTGGCAGAACCCATGGTAAAATAGGAGATAAAGTATATTCTACCATTGATTATTTAGAAGAAGATGGTAAATTAGTAGACAACATTCGCGATAATCTATATTCGCCGTTAATCCTTGCTGATCTATGTCGTACTTATAAGATTCATTATACCTATTTAGGCACTGGATGTATATTTAAATATGATGAAGAACATCCATTTGGAAAAGAAGTAAACGGTTTTACAGAATCGTCCCTTCCCAATTTTTATGGATCTTCTTATTCTATTGTAAAAGGATTTACAGATCGTATCATGAAATTGTATCCCCATGTATTAAATTTACGAATCAGAATGCCAATTACGGATGAAAAAAATCCACGAAATTTTATTACCAAAATAACACAGTATGAAAAAATATGTTCCATACCTAATTCTATGACGGTTTTACCAGAATTATTACCACTTGTGATTGACATGATGAAAAAACAAGTAACCGGAACATTCAATTTTACCAATCCCGGATTGATCAGTCATAATGAAATGTTAGACATGTACAAGGAACTTGTTGACCCTTCTTTTACATGGACTAATTTTTCACAAGATGAACAACGTTCCATATTAGCATCTGACCGATCCAACAATTATTTAGACACTACACCATTGGAGACCATGTATCCCCATATTTTAAACATCAAAGAATCCGTTCGTAACATATTAATTCAATACAAACAAAATTTACCTACCAAACCCAATTTATTAATTACAGGAGGGTGCGGATTTATTGGAAGTAATTTCATCAACAATTATTTTTTCAAAGATAAAATAAATAAATTAATTAACATAGATGCCATGTATTATTGTGCCGATGAAAATAATATTGACGAACCCATAAGAAATCATCCCCATTACATTTTTAAAAAGGGGAATTTATGTGATTATGGATTGATTAAAAAAATATTAAAAGAACATGAAATCACCCACGTGATACATTTTGCAGCACAATCTCATGTTCAAAATTCATTTGATGATTCTATCCAATTTACGTATGATAATATATTAGGAACCCATACATTATTAGAAGCGTGTAAAACCTATGGAAAAATACAAAAATTTATCCATGTATCTACCGATGAAGTATATGGAGAGTCCATGAATACCATTGAAGAAAATCATAAAACAGAACATTCCATATTATGTCCCACGAATCCTTATGCAGCAACAAAAGCTGGTGCAGAATTATTAGCACAATCATACAATCATTCGTTTAAATTACCCATCATCATCACACGAGGTAATAATGTGTATGGACCCAATCAATATCCAGAAAAATTAATTCCGCGATTTATAAAATTATTGAAGGAAAATAAAAAAGTTACCATTCAAGGAGATGGAAGTAATGTTCGTGCCTTTTTACATGCAAATGATACGGCCAGTGCATTTGAAACCATTTTAGATAAAGGATTAATTGGAGAAATTTATAACATTGGATGTGATGATGGAATGGAATATTCCGTCATTGACATTGCAAAAATATTAATCAAGATGATAAAACATACGGATGATTATGATGAATGGATAGATTATGTGGAAGATCGTCCTTTCAACGATAAACGATATTATATTAGTAATCATAAACTAAAAGAGTTAGGTTGGACCATCAAAGAAAACTTTATGGAAAGTGTACACGCCTTATGTAATAAATAAAAAAGTAAAAAAAATATCTAATATAAATCCAGCAATAGAAAATAAAAACAGTATCATTTCTAATTCTGTTTTTTGTTCAATTCTATGAAAATAAAAAATTAATAATGCAAAAAATGGAATTGCTAAAATATCACCATAATGACTTAGATGTTTCATATATGTATTTGTTATTTAAAAAGTTGCATTCAAATCATATCCTTCACGTTTATCTTTATTCATACCATCAATTAACACTAATGCCATCAATAAAAAGAATAAAATAAAAGGCAACAATACAATCACCCAACTAATAGAAGGATTAATTTTACACAATATATTTAAAAACCATGTCCAGAAAAGAATATAAAGAGCTTGTAATAAAAGTACCATTACAGGGTTAGAATGACGGCATGAATACATCCCTAAGGTAATCCGTTTTCCGTTTCCTATATTTTGTAAAATAATAAAAATGTAAGAAACAATAGAAATTAATAAATAAAATTTGGCAGGAGGACAAAGTTTATCATAAAGTTTCATACATAGAATGAATATTTTTATATTTTTTTCGTTTATGTGTTTTTACAATAACTATCCATCTAAATTTAGCGCAGTAAAATTTTACGTGATTTGATTTTTATATTTTTTTGTTTTACGCATTCCACCCAATGTGTTTAAATCTATTCAATACCTTGATCTACACAAAATTGTTGTGCTTCCTCTATTTCAGTAAATAATCCAAGATGATATTGATTTTTTAAATATCTTATCATATCCCTACGAATTACATTTCCTGTAGAATCAGATTCATCTCTTTCTACTTCTATTAAAACATCAATAATGTTTTATCTTCTACGCGTTTTGTAAATAAAGTGCGTCATAATTGGCATAGTTAGGTTTAATACTTTCTGCAATAGAAAAGAGATTGACAATAATAAACGATTAGCACAACAATTTATTACAGGTATTGTAAAAGCACATGGTCAAAATGTAAATGATCAAGACGATTTAGTTGAATGAACTTACTTGTTAATCGGTTGTGATGTTACTGATGGATTTACAGGAGCTGATTTTCCTAAAAAATCACTTGCACTAGATTGTGCACTATATTGAAGCCCTCGTGCCATGTTCGTCACTAAATCTGGAAATAAAGTAGAACGAGAATCTCCTGCCCAACCACCGATTTTATTAGACGGTTCAGTAAATAATAACGGGTTTTTGTTATACTGATAATAATATCCGCCTTTTCTAGTTCGGCGTCTAGATTTACGTTTTCTTCGTACATACGTGCGCGACATACTATGAATTATATTTTTTTATAAAGTAATATATGGCGACTCGACGATTGAGAAAAAATAAAAGTAGGAGACGCGGAGGTGCAATGAATACTGAAGATAATATAAGAAACTGTCAACGATATTGGGGAGGTAAAGAAGGATTTTGTAAAAAATATACAGGAATTATAAATTTTCCTGGATTAGTTAACAAAATGAAAGGAGATCAACCTCGGTCTAAAAAAGATAATCAAATACTTGTAAATTATTTTAGAGACAGAGATGCTCAGCAATAATTATTTTTCAGTTTCATTGACATAATTATGAACTAATGTTTCTGGATTATTATTTTCAACATGTCCAGCTAATTGTGCATTTACATAAATTTCACGAAGTAAATCATCGGGTGCAGATGACCCGACTTTGTATAATTTACGTGTTCGTAAATAATTACGAATGGTAATCATATTCGCCTTTTCCATTTTTTTCTTATCCTTTTCTAATTTATTATAACTATCTTGATCTTTAATCAAGACATTTACAATATCCTTTGTTTTTCCAAACGAAGTATATTGTTTGATGGTTTTTGTAGTATGTTGAGCTTGACGAAACGTTGGTTTTGTGCCATTTTTTAAACATCCATACTGTGTATCTGGTTTGATTTCAACTTCTACTTTAGGTTCTGGTAAGTTATCGGTCATTACTTCTAAATCCTTAAGTACATCCGTGGATGTTTCCTTTAAGGATTCTAAAATAGCTCGTTTAATATTTTTTCCATTTTTTAACGTTTTTTTAGTACCTTTGACTTCAAATAAATTAGGGTTAATTTTTATTTCTTTGGACATATTAAATCATGATACTAAAGTAATTAAAAAACATACGTATTAAAGTGATTTAACGCACATGGAATAAAGTAGTAAATACATATAATACATAACTAAAGGAGATATAGCTACACTTACTAATTTCCACGTTGGTTTTTTAGTAAAAGCAAAAAATAAAAGAATTAAAAAAGAAGCGAATGAAAGAATGGATAAAAGTAAAAAGAAGATACAGTTTTCTTTGGAAAGTTGGTCAAATAGCATAACATATCTAAATATTTTTTTTTCATATAACTTCACGACATAACGGACAATGAGTTGATTTTATTTTTGAATAACAACGTAAACACAATGGATGAAAACAATGTGTTTTAGATAAAGTTAATTCAAAACATACACAACAATCCACATAATCCATTTCTATGTTAGGATGATGAAACATGGGCATTTCTTTTTTATCTGGATAAAAGGGTGGAGTTATTTTAGCGGGATTGATAAATTTTCCTAAAAAGTTATCAAATTTCATCTCTTTTAATCCATCTATCATTTTGCAAAACTCTTCATAGGAATATCCGCTATCGGTATAACAAGTTCCATTCATAAGAGATGCTTCAAAATAAAATCCATCTTCATGTGTATACATACGCACGTTGACAAGCATGTCATCTATTTTTCGTATGGGTAAAAATACTTCGGTTTTTAGTTTTAATTCTGCATACAATTCTTCCATGTTTTACATACTCATGTACATGAATAAAATCAATTTTTAGGTTCTATGGAATGTAAAAGACGAAGTTGACTTTTGGCTTTTTTAAGTGTGGTGTTATAAGCATAAACCTTGCCTGTTTTTTTATTATAAACACGCCATCTTCGCGCCGACATTTTTTTCATGGCATACGGCATATTTATTCAAAAGATATTAAATAGCGATAAAAAAATATGACTTGATTTATAATTTAATAGATAAATCATATTGAGGTAACGGTTCTTCTTTCATTTTCATTCTTCCAATTGGACGAGATATCATGGTCATTCCTTGTCCAATCCATACACATCCTATCGCTAAATGATAATGATGTTTAGTAAATAAAATAGCAGACCCTGTAACTACATGTCCCATGTACCATAATAGATCAGCTACTAAAACATAGTTCATATACTATATAAATAAACAAGTATTTATTATTTTTTACGACGTGTATGTATCATTTTTCTCGGATCTAAAAATTTCTTTAAATCTGCATCGGAGACATACTTTAATTTTTGATTGGCTTCTTGTAAGGTAATACCGTGGTCATATGCATAATGAACTAACGTTGTTGCTTTATCATACCCAATATGTTTGTTCAATGCAGTTGCCAAGGTTAACGAAGAATCTAATTTTTGTTGTACAATGTCACGATTTACTTTTAATCCATGAATACAAAATTTAGTTAAATTTGTACACACATCGGTCATTAATCGCATGCTTTGTGTGATGTTCAATAACATCAATGGATTGTAAGCATTCAATTCAAATTGACCACCCGTATTTGCTATGGTGATGGCTAAATTATTAGCAATGACTTGAACCGATGCCATAATCGCCGCTTCACATTGTGTAGGGTTTACTTTTCCAGGCATTATAGAAGATCCCGGTTCATTTTGAGGCAACTTTAATTCATAAAATCCGGCTTTAGGACCAGACCCCATTAAACGTATATCATTTGCTATTTTAGATATGTTAGTTGCTAATACTTTCAATGCATTACTTACTTCTAGTAACGCATTATGACTAGACATTTCACTGAATTTATTAGGAGCAGATATAAATTTAATTTTAGTTTTTGATTCTAAATAGCTACATACCGTAGGTCCAAATTCAGGAACCGAATTCAATCCAGTTCCAACAGCTGTTCCTCCCACTGCCAATTGATGAAGATGCGACAATGATTTTTCTAGTTGTGACATGGAATCTTGAATGATTCCAACATATCCTGAAAATTCTTGTCCAAATGTAATGGGAACGGCATCTTGTAAATGGGTTCTTCCAATTTTAATGATGGAATGAAATTCTTTACTTTTCACTTTTAACGCATCATGTAAATATTGAATGGCAGGTAATGTATGTTGTTGAATATAGACGGAAACAAATACATGTATGACGGAGATAAAACTATCATTGGAGGATTGAGACATGTTGACATGGTTGTTGGGATGAATCGGTGTTTTTGTTCCTAATTTACCTGTTAATTTCTTATTACATATATTGGCAATCACTTCATTCACATTCATGTTGGTTTGTGTGCCACTTCCTGTTTGCCATATATGTAAAGGAAATTCATCATTGTATTTTCCTTGTAGGATATCATCACATGCAGAAACAATAGACGTCATCATGGATTTATTTAATAATCCTAAATGATGATTTGCTTTTGCAGTACAGGCTTTAAATAACGCATACATATAAATAAATTCGCGTGGCATCAATTCAGTACCAATGGAAAAATGTTCAAGGGATCGTTGAGTATTTGACCCCCAATAATGGTTGATGGGTATAGAAATATCTCCAAATACATCTTTTTCAATTCTTGTTTTTAACGTTTTCATACATTAAATAAATATTTTTTAATGGTATGGAAATAGAAGAAATCATCATTAATTTAAAATTGCTTGAACAAGTTGAAAAAGGTCAAAAACTAATTACACGAGATGCTTATTTAAACATTGAACCTACTACATTCATTCCAGAATGTATTAGGAGATGGAAAAGACAAGACAATAGAAATGAAACCATCAAAACGATCAATCGTATCATCAATGATGCTCTTTCATTATTAACCAAAGAACCACGAATTAAAATGTATCTTCGTAAATCAAAACAGGGTATTATGAATTTAAAAGATACTTATTCCATGTGTCATCAAACTTGTGCCCGATTGGATATGATTTTAGATAAAATTAAGGTCGTTGATTCTGTGGAATTGCCGGTAGACGGGGGATATATAGGTTAGGTTGGTCAAAAAACTTGACGTTAGGAAGTGATTTTTGTGTAAGACTAGGGGTAGGTGTTGGAAATAAATAATTGTTTGCTCCAATGCCGTACAAATAGGTTTCAATATCTACAGCATTGGTAGAGAGTAATTCAGAAGGCATTTTTTGAACATTGATTCCATAACAAGGATATGCCGGTTGTTGAACTGAAGAAGCGGACACTTGCCAATCCGCTTGTTTTTCTTGAAAAGATTTTGCTATAAAAAATTCTGCCCTCATGTTTTTATTTCGCGTATTCATACTATAATATTATATATTAATATCTAACTTAAAAACAAGTTAGATATTAAATGTCTCTATTAGGTAGAACAATGATGACCTTAGATCAAATCGTATCTATGAACGAGTCGCAAACCAAACACCTTTCGTGGAATAAATTGGATAAATCGTTAAAGCTTAAACGAATGATGGATTTTGCGGATGAATATAGTAAGAATGAAAAACTAGATTTATTACAAACGGAACAATTAAAATCCATGTTGCGTGATAAATTAGATAAAAAGTGTTTACATCGTACAAGAGACGTAAATTATAATGCAGAAGAAGAAAAGATTATGTCTATTCCGTCGTTAATTCATAACAATCAAAGATATACATTACGTACAGATGCCATTTCTCCTTTACAATCCTTAGCACCTAAAAACAAAACAAAAAAGAATATTTAAAAAATGATTTATAGGTATTAAACTAGATATAAATATGATGGTTAGTATATGGGAAGAGTTTGAAGAAGAACTTACATTTTACCAGTTGAGTTTTACCATTACGATAGTTGCTGGATTAATGACGATTTATTTATGTACTTGAATCTTATCGCCTAGTTTGACGCTTTTTTTTCATTGATTTTTTGTACATAGGTTTACGTTTTTTAGACTTTGATTTTTTAGATTTACCTCCTTCTGAGGAGGAGCGAGATAACCAATCCATAGATCTTTCAAACTCTTGATCTATTGTAGGTTTAGAATCTCTTTCTGGAGATACGGACGGAGATTTTGACCGAGATTCGTCACCTAAATCCAATCTGTCACTACGGTCATCATGATGTAAAAATCTTAATGCTTTTCTAGCGTCACGATCAATAGGACCAGAGCTCTCACGGCGTCCAGGTGATGCTTCAGCGCGTGATGCTTGAGCACTTAATGCTTCAGCGCGAGCTGGTGCATATAATGCACGATATTCATCTATACGCTGTTGTACTCTAGGTAAATATGCTTTATGATCAGGATGATCAGGATGTAATGGATCTTCAGGAACTATTTCTCCATTTATAAAGTGTTCATGAAAATAATTACCAGGATGTGCTGGAGATCTAACATCTGGTTGTTCACGATCTAAAAAATTCATTGCACCGCGAAATTTTTCATCTATTGTAGGAGATGAAGATCTAGGAGATGCCGATGGAGATCTTGGTGATTCACCTTGTAAAAAACCCAACCTATCATCACTATCACTACGATTTAAAAATTCTAAAGCTTCTCTACTCATACATTACATTTATATTTTAAATATAAAATTAAGGTTGAAACTTCCTTAATTTTATTTACTACTACACATATGGAAGAAATCATTATTTTTATTATCGCCAACTTTGTCGCAATTTTTTTGTTACTGTTATTATAGGATTAATTACTGTTTATTTTTGTATTTAAACACAATCCCATATAAAAAAAAATATGGAAGAAATCATTTGTTTAATTCTTGCCGAAGTTTCAATGATTGTGATATTTATTTATATAACGTTTTAGATTTTCGTTTAGATTTTTTCATTTTAGATTTTTTCATTTTAGTTTTTTTGCCTCCATCAAACCTATCAAATTTTCCTGTAACCGGATTATACTTCCCTTGTGCTGCTGTACGCAACGGTCGTCTATCAAAAAAACTACGTTTATCTTCTTCCGATAAGTATTGTGATGGTAATTCAGTTATACTAGCATATCTTGCTGGATCAGATCTTCTATCTTGAGCTTGAGATCTTGCGCGTCTTTCTCTATCAAATGCTCCAAGGGGGGCGGCAATAGATGGATCTACTGGTCTTTGTTCTAAATTCGTTGCTTGATACCCTCTTTCAATTTCATCACGATCTGCCAAATATCTAGCATTAGATTTTTGTTTATATATTTCCTCAAGTATAGGCAAATATCTTTTTCTAGTTTCAGGATGAAGACCGTCCATCATTCTTAAAATACGTTGGTTTTCAACCAATAATCCATTTTCATCTGCTTGACTTATTTGTAATTCTTCTATCGCTTTCAAAACTTGTTGACTTAATTCTACATTTCTGCGTACTTCTTCGGCTGACATAATAATACAATATATTTTAAATTGATTCAATAACTTTTATAATTATAATAAAATGGAAGTTGAAACTGCCTTAATTTTAATGGGGGATTATTTAGATTTAAATTACGATGAACTTCATCATGAATCATTTACGGATGACATGATTCGTGATGTTCGTGAAATGATGGAAGTACAATTGGATGATCCATGCGAAGAATCCATTGCTAAAGCGTTATTTTTATTTAAAGGACGCACCTGTTATTCTTATCCGAAACTTGAGAACGTACCCGCCTTGTTGGAAAAGTTACGCAATAAACCCCAACCTAAACAGAAAACTCCTGAATGGTACGAATATAGGCATAAGTTGATTACAGCAAGTTCAGCGTATAAAGCCATTGGAAGTGAGGCCAAAGTAAGAGAATTGATCAAAGGTAAATCAAAACCGTTTGAAATGTATGAAAGTACATCCGCGGAAGGACCCATGCACTGGGGTGTTAAATACGAACCTGTTTCTATTCAATACTACCAATACGAATACCATACCAAAGTAGAAGAATTTGGATGCATTACCCACGATACACTTACCTTTTTAGGAGCATCCCCGGATGGAATCAATGTGGACGAAACATCGCCTTTATATGGAAGAATGCTTGAGATTAAAAATCCGTTTACACGTGAAATTAATGGAACTCCAAAATTAGAATATTGGGTTCAATGTCAAGTTCAAATGGAAGTATGTGATTTGAACGCATGTGATTTTGTAGAAACTAAATTTGTAGAGTATGAAACGGAAGAAGCATTTCGTGAAGACGGAACCTTTTTGCGAACCCAGGATGGTAAATACAAAGGAATCATTTTACAATTCTTTACAGATAAAGTGATGTATGAATATGCACCGTTTCAAAGTTCCGAAGAAGAGTATAAAGTATGGGAAGAAACGTGCATGTCCGATCCAACGCGATCCTGGATAAAAACCATTTATTGGAAATTGGATTTAACATCACGCGTGATCATTCCACGACAAAAACGATGGTTTAATCACATCGCTCCCAAATTGGTAGAAGTGATGAATAAAATTTAATTGTCAAAATTATAAATATTTTGACCGCCATGCTTTGTTTCATACCACGCCGAAGGAGTTATATATACAACGTTCCAATAATAATTTCCATTATAAGGAAAAAGTTCACATACCATTCTAAATTCAAATTGTGCATAGGAAAGAGTAATTTTTTTATAGCTTACATGATCTGCAGTATACGATAATGAATTAAGAATACCTGTCGATCCATCCACAATTTGTAATTGAAGATTTTGATCACTAGGAGACATATTTCTAAAGGTATAATTACATCCGACATAAGTGGCACTTGGAACAGGTAAAAACCATACCGCACCAGTATCATTACCTGTATAAACAAACGTTGCTCCTAAAACATGGGTTGAAGGATCAATGGTATAACTGGTACTTGTAGTAGTTTTATAATATCCAGCAAAAACATCAGAAATAGCAGGAGAACATAAGGGTGAAGCAATAAAATTATTTCCATTGAGGGCTTGAATACCACCACTCATGACTTGAGGACCCGTCCATGTATAGCCTGTAGAAGATGTAGGGATATTTGATATCATAGTATCAACATATTGTTTATTTGTTAATTCTGCATTGGCATTCGGAAGAATATTACATGTTGGAACTTCATTTGAAAACACACATGAACTGTTAATATTTGTTGTTCCAGAAATATTAGTAGTGGTTGATTCTAAATTTGTAGTTGTTCCAGAAATATTAGTAGTGGTTGATTCTAAATTTGTAGTTGTTCCTGAAATATTAGTAGTGGTTGATTCTAAATTTGTAGTTGTTCCTGAAATATTAGTAGTGGTTGATTCTAAATTTGTAGTCGTTCCTGAAATATTAGTAGTGATTGATTCTAAATTTGTAGTCGTTCCTGAAATATTAGTAGTGATTGATTCTAAATTTGTAGTCGTTCCTGAAATATTAGTAGTGATTGATTCTAAATTTGTAGTCGTTCCTGAAATATTAGTAGTGATTGATTCTAACTTTGTAGTTGTTCCAGAAATATTTGTTGTGGTTGATTCTAAATTTGTAGTTGTTCCAGAAATATTTGTTGTGGTTGATTCTAAATTTATAGTTGTTCCATCAATGATTGTAGTTTTATAAATTTCAGTCCCGGTAGTTCCAGTGGTTCCAGTTATTCCAGTGGTTCCAGTTAATCCAAGTTGATAGATACGACATGTTCCATTTGCTGAACCAATATCTGTTTGAGGTGAACCAACAACAACAATGGTTCCATCTCCAGATAAAGATAATGAAGTTCCTGATTTATCATAATTATTTCCATTAATTGGGGTTCCAATTTCTATCCAATCTAGTACTCCCCCCGTTATACCAAGTTGATAAACAATACTTTTTCCATTATTGTTGTTTCCAAACATTGGTGCACCAATAGCAAGTCTGTTTCCATACATTGATAAAGATACTGAATATCCTGATTTATCCCCTGTAGCGATTCCATTGATATCGTTTCCTACTTGTATCCATCCAGTTATTCCGCCTATGTTGTCAAGTTGATACACACTACTTTTACCTGTATTATTATTATTACCAACTGCACCAATGGCAACCATAGTTCCATCAGATGATAATGATACGGAAGATCCTAATTTATCACCCGTTTCTCCATTAAAAATTCCGATTTGTATCCATCCAGTTGTTCCAGTTCCACCTGTTAATCCAAGTTGATAAATGTTAGTTTTTCCTGAATCAGTACCATTATCATCATTATAAGGTGAACCAACTGCAAGAATACTTCCATCTCTAGATAAAGATACAGCATATCCTAATTCATCACCCGTTACGCCATTGATATCTTGTCCTATTTGTATCCATCCCGTTGTTCCTCCAGTTAATCCAAGTTGATAAATGCGACATTTTCCTGCTTCATACCCCCCATCGCTATTAACATTTTCCCCAATAGCAACCATGGTTCCATCGTCCGATAAAGATAATGATGATAATTTATTGTTACCATGAATATCTTCTCCTATTTGTATCCATCCTGTAGTTCCACCCGTTATTCCAAGATTATATACACGACATGTTCCTAAACTTACACCATCATTATAAGCTGAATTAACTGCAATCGTTGTTCCATATTCAGATATGGATACGTTAATTCCAAATTGATCACCTGTATATTTTCCATAAATATAATTTCCTAACAGTATCCAACCAGTGGATCCGCCTGTTGATCCAACTTTATAAACACGTGCTTGTCCAGTATCATCATTATTACCACGTGCACCAATAATAACAGTTGTTCCATCTAAAGATAAAGATACAGAAGCCGCTGAATTATCACCAAAATTTGTTCCATCAATGTCTTGTCCTAATTGTATCCATCCAGTTGTTCCTCCAGTTATTTTATATGTTCCAGTAGTTCCTGTTGTTCCAGTTATTCCATTCAGCATTGAAATATTACCCATATAAAAAGACAGACTCTCATCATTTCCAATCCTAACCGTATTACTATCATTTATGTTACCGGTAGTTCCAATATAAATATTATTATTTCCTGATATAAAAGTAAATATTCCAGTTGGACCAGTAGGACCAATTATACCAGTAGGACCAGTAGGACCAATTATGCCAGTAGGACCAATAGGACCAGTTGCCCCTGTTCCGCTTGCCCCAGTAGGACCAGTTGCACCATTTAATCCAGTAGGACCAGTAGCACCATTTAATCCAATAGGACCAGTAGAGCCAGTAGGACCAATGGCACCAGTAGGACCCGTAGGACCAGTAGGACCCGTAGCACCAGTAGGACCATTATCACCAGTAACACCATCTTCTCCATTCAATCCAGGAGGTCCCATAGGCCCCATTTTTCCACAATTATCAGTTACCGTTTTTTTATAAGCCGTAACTGCTTGCAACATAGCACCACTTACATTTCCTGAATTTGGTGTAAGGGTTCCTTTAGGTAATACATATTTAGGAGGACATGTTGACATAGTATAATTTACATTTTTTTATTCTGTTTTATCCAAAACAGCCATCATATTATTCAGATTGACTTTAAATGTTGCTAAATCGTTAAATAATCTAATGGACGTTGAATTTTTGTCAGCAGTATCTGTTCCTAGTTTACCTTGTGACAGGATAAATAACATGCTGTTATCTGCCCATTTTTCTAATTCCAAAATGGATTCTTCATAAGAAGAACGATACGTAGATAAATTTAAAGAATCATTCAATTCAGTGTTCATTTTTTGTATTTTAGTATAAGTGTCTTTGGGTGTACTTCCAGATTTAAATCCTTCCACCTTTTTCAAATTCATCCATACCACACAAAAAATAAGAAAAGCTAATATTCCTATCAATAAAGGATTCATACATAAATCTTATATTTTATTGTTTGCGAGTTGTTGCACCTCCACGAACCCATCCATCTACTGCAACCCCCTCCACTAAATAAGAAGGGTTGGATATTTTTTCTTGAATAGAAGGAATCAATGGATAATTGGTGATCGGTATATAACTCATTTCAGATAACGTATTGACACTTTTTTTATTATTAGAAAAGCTATCTGTTTGTTGTAATTGCGATTCTGCAACAGGATTATAGGTACCTTTTCCTAAATAAGGAACAGTGACAAATGGACGTTGGTACAATGAAATTCGGCATTTAGTATGTGTTTGTAAAGAACCAAGTAATAACTTTGAATTTTCATCAATGTTGCATCCACCAAGCCCACATTGATTTCCTACACCACCTGCCGCACAATAATTCACATTAATTTGACTTGTAGCAAATTCAATGGGTTTTCGCATAGCACACTCATTTACATAATAATTTTCTAACATGTATTTATTTTGAGCAGTATCCTGAAGATCATTTTGTGCTACAATAGACGTATCCGAATTAATTCTGGATGTATTAAAAAAGTTCATATATGTTCGTTATATTTTATTCTATTAAACTGATCCTAATCGTGGATTTTGTCGTGCTAAAGCAGTTGGATTTCCTTCTTTTGCAGAAATCATATCTCCGTATAAAAATTTACTAAATCCTTCTTGATCATTGGGAATGGTTGTACTTGCCGTTGTATAAAAATTTCTCATGGAATATTCTAAATCCATTTCATTCCTCATACCTTTATAAATTCTTGGGTCTAAATTTTTCTTAACACTATCATTAATTTCTTTTTCAGTAGTAGGCGTAAATGATTTTAATGCAGGTTTTCTATTTGGATTTCCATTAATTTCAGGTAACAACACATTCATCAATGGATTTGATTTAGTAGGAGTTGTATAACCCGATTTTTTTTGAACAAAAGGTTCTCTACTAATAAGTGTTCTTTCATATGCAATCAATGCAACCAAGGTAATAAGTCCCATCCATAAAAATTTTAAATCTCGTGTGATAATTAATCCTGCTATAGTTAATAAAGTAATGGTTCGTGTAATGGCATTTAATTTTTCTTGAGTATTCATGGAATCCGTTGGCCAAAAATAAAGTTGATGTTGATTGAACAAAATAGTATAATCGTGAATCCAAAACGTCATGTATTTTATAGTTATTTTTATTTTGTAGGCTTTGTCTCATTGCGTTTTGCTAGTTTAGATCGTAACCGATCTTTTGTTTTTGCTTTTTTAAGATGTTCATTTAAATTTGGTTGATTTCCAAATTGTTTAAACATGTTTTCAAATTGTTTCATTCCTGGCATGTCTTTCATATGTTTAAGCATTTCAGTAGCTTCTTCAATGAGTTCACTTTCTTTAAGTTGTCCGGATTTAATTTTATTCGTAATTTTATCTCCCACATTATTCATCAATGAAAACATTTTGGATGGATCACTCATCATGTTTTTAATGATTTCTTCTTGAGGGTCACTTCCTACAGTTTCCTCTGCAATTTCTTTGGCAAGTGACCCTATTTTTCCATCCATCATACTTTCTAAATGTTTGTGAATGTCCGACGTATCAGGCACATCTTTGGATTCAAAAAAGTCTTTGATTTCTTGAATGGTATCTTTCATTTTATCTTGCATGTTTTCATTTTTAAATAAATCCGTCATGTCACTTCCCATAACGACAAATAGAATAAGTTTTAAATATTTCCATATGATTTTTTTGGTTTTATCCGTAATTTGATCATTCCATAACGTTTTAAAATTTACTTCGGGTAATAAAAAGCAATCTTCCGTAAACATGGATTCATTCTCATTTAAAATGGGCAATAAATGTCCAGGAATTACTTTCATGATATGATCATAGACAACGGTATCTTGTACATCCATAGAAATGTCAACTAACATTTTATTTTGGGTTAATTCAGGAAAGGTTCCAAAAAGGTCCAAAATAAAATCTTTCATGATTTTATAAAAATTTTCAGGAATCATAGTATACATATATACTATTATTTAAATATTTTAAACGTAGTGTTTACTCAATTTACATAAATTTTGAATATATTTAATGGAAACTTTTTTATTATCTTCGCTCATGCCTCGGATGATTTTTCTTAAATCTTGAATGGTAGAATCAATGGTAGAAGAATAATCAGAAACGTCGGAGGCATAATCCTTTTCAAGAAAATAATCAATATCTCCAGATTCTATTTTATCTTCATATTTATCCGTAATTGACTTTTTCCATGTTTTGATAATAAGCCCAGGATTTGTCTTTTTAATGCCTTCTAAATATCGTTTACATTTGATAAACCGAGTATCTTCTGAATAGACAGAAGAAATATCATCAATGCATTCGTCCAATTGCTTCAAAAATGTGCTTAGAACTAATGCATTATTGTTCATAATATAATGTATATTAGTATTATTTTAATATTGTTTATATAATGTAATTTTTATATGTTATAATACTTATGAATTACCAAACCATAAAATATAACGATCCTCTTTTCAAAGAGGTAGATGCAACCTATATCATTCATTTAAAAAGCAATACATCACGGTATGATGAAATACAAAAACAATTAAAATTGTATCATCCTACTAAAATTGTACACATTGTTTTCAATCCAGGGTTCAAGCATAAACCACATGTTCACAATACAAAAGAGGACATTGTAGATGTAAATATGTATATCATCCATGATGCTATCAAATACAATACAATTTTAATATTGGAAGATGATTTTATGTTTAGTCCACACATTCATTCACATACAAAAAATATTGATGCGTTTGTATCTACCCATCATCATTTTATTTATAGACTTGGATGCATACCTTTTGTACAACTACCTTACAATAGGTATACGTATGTGGGTATAGCCATGGGAGCACATGCAGTCTTATTGAGTAAATCCATGCGTCAAATCATTCGTCCAGCCATAGATTGGGATATATTTTTAAATGGACTATATCCCAATTATATCTATTATACGCCTCTTTGTTATCAACTGTTTTCATCTACAGAAAATAAAAAAAAATGGGGAATGGACCATGTATGTTTTTTACACGCATCTAAAGTAATGGTTGGACTGATTCAGTTGATTCAATTGGATCAACAAATTGAACCAGGGTATACCATGATGTATACCCTATCTAAAATAATACCATATATTTTTATTTATGTACTACTCAAATTTATGAATTTAAAAAATTATACTCTTTTTACTTGAGGTGCAATGGCTTGATCGCGTTCATTTTTATAATCTTCAAACGTTTTTCCATTTTTACCAATTTTATCAGGAACATAATCTTCTGCGGGTGTATGAATCGTAAAATCCTGTTCTAAAGGAACAAAATTATGCATTTGTCGTAATCCACCTTGTCCCTTTGTATTTAATTCTTCAGCAGGTTGATCCCAAAAACTATAGGAATCTGACAATTGCGACATTTGAGATAATGAATAACATTCGGGTTCATTATTTCCTTGAGTAGCTACATGATTCACGGAAACTTCTTTGGGTAATAAATAATCATAAATGTCATCCCCAAATAAAACTTGTTGAGAATCCATCATGAATAAAGCAGGCACTTTGGCAACATTGGATGGTAATAACACTTGTTCATTTTCAAGATGAATGATGGTTTGACCCTTTCCATTTTTAGATCGTTTATCAATGCAAATAAAATGCAATTGCTTTTGTAATTTAGTTTTTGAAATTTTTTGTAGTAAACGTTTAGAAGGATCACAAAAATTACTATAATAACAAATCGCTGACATATACCCTAAATAAATATATATTTAAACTTAAAATTGATTAAATAAATTATAGTTAATAATAGTAACCATGAAATTCGTAATTCTTCCGTCCGATAATGGCATTCGCTTCCGTCTTTCTGAAGTGGATAAAAGTGTGGCAAATGCTTTACGTAGAACATTGATTGGAAACATTCCCATTCTTGTCATGAAACCTAAAGATTGTATCATTTCAACCAATACGACACGATTTACGAATGAAATCATTAAATCTAGATTATCCGCCATACCGATTTGTGACATGGACATTAAGCATCAATATCATATTTCCGTGTCTGCTAAAAATATATCTAGAAATACAACGTTTGTAACAACACATGAGTTTGAAGTCAAACATCAAGGTAAACCCGTGGATACAGAAAAACTATTTCCTAAACATTCATATACAAAAAAGTACATTTGTTTTCTACGTTTGAAAGCCAATATGGGGTCCCCTGAAGAAATTCAATTGGAGTGTCCTACGTCCATTGGAACTGCAAATGAATGTGGCATGTACAACAGTGTAGGAACATGTTCCTATGAATATACACAGGATATAGATGCTGTAAGTAGAGCCAAATCATCTGTTACAACAGATAAAGAAGATTGGGCTGTGTTAGATGCAAAACGATTGTATGTGAAAGATTCATTTGATTTTGTTCTTGATACGATTGGTATTCATACCAATAAAGAATTATTATTACTATCCTCCATTGTGTTGCGTGAACAATTTGATTATTGTAAAATGACACTTGATATTACTCCCACATTGAACACAATACCCAATTGTTTTGATGTAAAAATGACCGGTAGTTACAATCATGGGACGCATTTTATTTCCATGAAAGGAGATTATTCTATTGGAAAAATGCTTGAATATTTGTTATTTACCCACGTGGAAAACATCACCTACATTACATTCCTTAAACTCCATCCTCACGATGAATATGGAATACTTCGTATCGCATTTACGGATGCTACACCAGAAACGGTAAAACAACATATCATCAAAGCATGTGATACCTCTATTAGTATGTTAGAGACGTTTTCAGAACTTGTAAAAGGTGCATCAATGTAGATGGATGCAGGCGATTCATGTAGGCTAATGTTTCTTGTAAATTCATAAATTTAGGTTTTAACTTGGTTAAATAAATTTGATGTAAATCAAATAAAAATTCTTTTTTAATGTTTACTGATTTTTTATAAATAAAATACTGTTTGTAATGCCGTAATAAATCTTTTGCACCGGTTGTAATGGTACATTCAATTTGATTTGCTATGGCACGATCTTCTGGAAAATGCGAAAAATATTCAGTCGCCTTTTCTGTATTACGAATCCATAAATAATGCACATGAAAGGGTGAATTACCCTTTACCATTTCTATCGTTTCATGATCTTTATTTCTTATTTTACTTCGGACACCATTACACTTAAACATTAACCCTTTTATATTCATTAATTGAGCAGCATTTTCAGCATCTTCATACGATGAATATACATATTGTTCTGGTTTAACAAACCCATCTACATTGACTTCTATGGCATAACCATGTTGAATTTGATAAGAAGCAACTAAAATTAATTTTGGAACATTTACTTTAGTAACAATGCGATTTTCTGGATGTTGCATGACAAAACTATACACAATAGATGGATCCAAGGAATCCAACTTTAAATTACAATCATAAAACATTTTTGAAAAGGTACGTTCTGAATTAAAAGTACAGGTTGCATGCAATACAGATTTTGTTGCAATTTTCCAAGTCTCGTCATAAAATACATTAATCATGGTTCCTTCTACAAATTGTTCTATGATGCATTGGTCTATAGGAAAACTAGATTTAAACTGTTCCATAGAAATAGATTTAGGTGGAGAAAAACATACCGGATTTTGACTAGAATTATAAATGACAGACCGAAAGTTTGAATAGAGGGGCATATTTTTTTTTACAGGAGGATATTTTACAATGGTATATCCGTCTGATTCCTTTTGAATACAATCATTAGGAAATGTTTGAATATACATTTAATATTATTATATTATAATCTTTATATTATAATAAGAATGACTGAACTTCATTCTAATGATATCATACACATAAAATCATCTAGAAGTGAATTAAATGGTCATGCATTAATACGTTCTATTACAGAAACAGAAATTACTTTGCAAATTCCTCCGAACCATGAATATACATTGCGTATACATGATAGAAAAATAGATGACATTGATGAAATTAGAGTAGTTTATATAAGTGATCAAAAACATTACGGATATGCAGAGCAACGCGGATTTGTAAAAGAAACCTCTATTTGTATTGTATTTGTAGATGACGCTGAAGTATGTGGTGTCATCAAAAACACAGAAGAAGACATGATTGAAGTAGAGACAGATCAAGGAATGTTATACATTGATTTCAAGTATGTTGAATCTTTGCCGGATGGAATAAAAGATATTTACATTGACAATAAAATTGTCATTGAAGATGAAGAAGAGTATATACTATTGCCAGATAATGTAACACGGTATACCTTAGAAAAACAATTGAATGATTTAATGGACAAATTAATGTCCAAAACACAAAAGACATCGTCCCAAATTCAACACGTGAATAAAATTGTTCAACGGTTTAAACAATTAAAACTACTATTTTCAGATGAACATCAATTACCATTATTTCCTAAAAAAGTAAATCCTTATCCTTATGTCAAATGGATTGTTCCTATCATTGAAAATAAACGTATTTTGTATACATCCTCAGATGAAGTAGATGAAATGTTACAACAATACAAAGAAGATCCAACCAAATCATTCCATGAATTATATACAAGTTTATTAAGTGATCTACCCTTTGAGAATGATCGTCAAGGTATGGAAGTAACTCATACAGGTCTTACCTTCATTAAAAAAGATAAAGTTGTACGCTGTAAAAAAGATGATTATGATACAAAAGATGCATCATGGATTCCACAAGTTGTTCTTAAACCGTATAAATATGGATTGGTTGAAAAATTAAAAGTAAATTCGTATGTCGTGTTTCCAGATTTTATTCCTTATACAAGCGGATTCATGCCATCTACTCCTTTACTTGAAAAAATTAAATACAACATGATACCTAAAAGGTTGAATTTTAAATCCTATAAAAAATTATCCTCTTGTACAGTACCGTTATCTAACATATTAGATGAAATACCACCTTTTTATTCCATCCACGAATGCATTCAGTACCTAGAACCTTATTTTATATATCAACAAGATCTTACCGTAAAAGATCTTGACAAAATACTTGTCAAATTAAAACAACATATAAGTTCATATCATTATTCCGTTTCCTTCCCATCCTATCAATCCTCAACGCCAACCTTACATGATGATGCTTTATATAAATTAACACAAATTTCTGCCGGTGAACAATACGTTTCCATGTTATCACAAGATTATGGAAAATTACAAGTAGCTATCATGCGAGATCATATTCAATTAGATTATTCATCTACCATAGATGAATTTGTTGAAAAACCTGAAAGTGTCATTCCACCTGTAGTTAAAATCTATCAATCTATCAAAGATTTAAAATCTGACAAACATCCCGTGTATGATAAAGAAGCGGATACTACCAATTATGATGAAATGGAATCGTATACTACTCCCAAATCCATGATGCAATATCTTATTTTTGAAAAAAAAATGTCCCCCGAACAAGCCAAATTGTACACACCCGGATTTTTAAAACAACAACGCATAGTTGTCAATGGAGAATATGCCAAACTGGGAAATCAATATTATAAACGTATCAATGATGCATGGTCCTTGGATGAATCCTGTTATGGACCTTATCCATGCACAAGCAACGAACCTGAATGCACGGATGATTGTGTGGACATTACCTTTCGTTTAAAAGAAAATTTAAAACACATGATTCATGAATACAAAATAAATACCTATTCTTCTGAAATAAAATTAAAAGAAGATCTATCTAGTTTAAAACAAAAATTAATGAATCAATTAACATTAATCCAACACATCAATCATGAGATTTTATTAAAATATAATCATAAAAAATTAGCTTTATTTTCGTCCAGTTCCATGATTACCATTTCACCCAATCAACCTTTATTTTTATACCTATTACAAAAACCTCACCAGGAAAAATATACTGAATTACTTTCTTTTATCAATTTGCATACACGACTTGCTAATAAAAACGAAGATCCATCGTGGTTTTATTGTATCATGACCAATACTAAATTAGTTCCAATTGAATATAAAAATCTTGCTGATGTGCATAAAAACATAAAAGACTATAATGATTATGTGGATGTATTGATAAAACGTGATGTCATTACGTTAGATGATGAAGTTAATTATGTATTCAAACATAATGGATATCCAATTGGCCCTAAATTATTTTCTGTTACCTTTGATGATCAAGTTAGATCCGATGTATTTGATCCAGAAATTGTATTTTCGTTACCTCGCCCAATTCATCCAGATGCATCTATGATCATTCAAATGTTAAGTGACTTATCTATCATCATTGAAGATTCACAAATACCCAAATACTTTAACTTTATTGCCCAAGACATGGATAAAATAGATCGTGCCAATTACTTATTATTTTGTATTGCATATCTTGTTACCTTAACCCAATTAAATCAAGATGCCGTTCTTGATAAAATTAAAAAACGAATGAAAGCTAAATTAGACGCCAATGAAATTACCGATAAAACCATTAAAGTTGCTTTAAAAATTGTGAATAGCAAACATCTGATACAACAACTCATGCGTACACGGATTAAAAAACAAGGTCATCTTAAAAAACATACCATATGGGATACCTTTTTACCACCTTTGCATGTAAAATATTTAGAAAAAACAGCATTCAATCCAACTTCAGCTTCTATGAATATCTTATTTTTTAATGATGAAGCTGTTTCAAAAAAAGAACCTTTGATTCCTGGAAATCCTAAAATCAATACGTGTGAATTTACGTTCAATAAACAAATTGATGTGCTTAGATCACAATTTACACCCTTTGCCTATAAACCATATCATCCACATGTATTATTTCATTTTATACCCAACCGTATTGATTGTTCTGGAAAACCATCTTATCCTAAGATAGACAATAAACCTAAATCCGTGTTTATTTATTTACAACATACACATAAAACCGTAGAAATACCGTTTACACCAGATTTGACTGTACTAGAAATAAAACAATTTATTCTTTTTTCTGAACATATACCAGTAAAAGATCAAACGTTAATGATGGAAGATAAAGAGGCAAAGCATATCATTCCATGGGCAACTTATACTTTACTTTTTACAGATAAATCGTATAAAACCATGCTTCAAACCTCCATGGATGAAGTAGGTAAACTCGTAAATTTAAAAACTTTTTATAAACCAACTACATCTGTTTCCTATGTGAAATCATTTATTTTATTCATGTTAAAATTAATTCCATCTTTATTATCTCATCCAAACACGACAGATTTAGTATTACCACCAACCGTTCGTTCTCTTATTTCACATAAACATCATGATGATTTATTAGCAATGTCTAAACAAGAAATCATTTATAAAATCATGACTACTTACAAAGAAGGATTGATGTTAGAAAAATTAAAACAATTTGATTCATCCATGATCCTTAAACGTGTCCATGATCCTCATGATAAAGATACCATTTATGAAATGTATTATTATGTATTTGAAATTTTTAAACTTTATTTAAGTGATGAACGTTCCATCCAATTTATAAAATTATTAATAGATACCTTCATTAAAGACCGAGACATTATCTTTTTAGACAATTCTATGATCAAACATAAAACACTTGCTTATAAAGTCATTGAGGCGGATGTTAAAAATGAAAAATTGCATGCTTTACCACCTGATGTTAGATACATGGAAAATGAATTAGAAAATAAAAATTTAAAACGAGAAGCACAACTTGCAAGAAAACAAAATTTTGATAGTGATGCATGGGACATTGCTCGTAGAGTGACAGAAAATATTGTAGATAAAATGAATGAAGCAGATCAAGGTACTGATGGAAATATGGATGAAGATAATTATGGTGACGATTAATTTTTAATGTATTTTTAACATATATGAATTATCTTACGTTTTCTATTGTTATTTTTATGATGGTTTTTTTAATCATTCACTTTTTTAAACCCTCCATTGTTTATAATCCAGATGGTTCATTAAGACAATTTGGTATTGGATATCGTAAAAAAACAGTTGTTCCTCTATGGTTAGTCGTCATTTTACTTGCTATTTTTTCTTATACCTTTTCATTGTATTTTACTCCGTAATGTTATATGTTTGTTCAGGTTCCTTGGTTGTCGTTTCTGCCATGGCAATAGAATGAGACGTTACATAATCATCCACTGATTTTGTACATGGACTGTTCATAATCATGGTATATGAAGTACTAATCACAATACTTGCTGTTAATATGTACCAGATCCATTCTGATACATGTTCTTTTAATTTGATGATATTATAAAAAGCCATAAACTTTTCAGGAATAGATTCTTTAGACTGAAATTCTTTAGAATATTCTGTTACTTTTTCATCAAAATTAAGTGTAGTAAATTGATTGATTAATAAAGACGGATTGTTATAAATTTTATCTAAAGGAGCTGTTTGGTTCAAAATCTCTTGTAAGTATTGAGTTCCACCAAAAATTTTAGCAATAAGATATCCAAATGTATTTGAAAAAGGATATTTCCATTCAGGATAATATTGTAAAACTAACATCATAGTTCCAAAAATAAATAACCAAGGCAATAATGTTGCTGAAAACACCGTTGTGTTACTTGAATTGCATTTTGTTTGCATGATACTCATGTTAATAAAATACATGATGATGATAATGACCATAAGAAAAAAAATGTCCGTATAGGGAGACAAATTTACTTTATATTTAAGATAAAGATAAGCTCCCGATAACCAAAAAAATGAAGATAACGATAAACTCATCATAGTTTAATATATATATATTTTTTGTTTTATTTAACATATGGATCATTTAATAGAACCGGGTCTTAAAGTTCATTTTACGGATATGTTTTCTACTTATAAACATCGTAAAATGGAATATTATACGTATATCATGAATGGAATTTTATTTAGTTTATTTGTAGCAGGTATCTTCGTTGTTTTATATTTTAAAAAAAAGAATAAATTAACACCTGAACAACGAATCAAAAAAAATGAAGCAGATCGTAATTATATCATACACCGAATTAAATCCCTACAACTAAATAAACATGGATTATTGAGTTCGGTAAGTCCATAAATGTTTTACATAATCACCCATCGTAAAAAATAATATATATGTACCTGCCAAAAAACATATTTTTTTATCTACTGCTGTAAACGGAGTTGGTTTTGTAAAATCATTAAATTTATAAACAAGTACAGCACCTACCATCATTTTTACAACATAACTAATGTATACAAATAACACCGGTGGTGATTGAATCCATCCGATGAATAAAGCAATGGTCATGAGCAATGAAATTATATTAAAGGTGTCAATGTATTGTTTCATACTATAGATTTACATTATTAAATAAACCATGCCATATACAATGAATGCAGTGAACGGTATAAGAATCATGATGAATAATTTATAATCATCACCTAAATTTATATTCACTGCATTTGTATTCAATGCATGAATCACAATGTACATTAATAATAAAATAAATGGTATAAACAATAACCAAAATATTTTTGATTCATTGGGGTCATATCCCCATTCTGTATAAACAGATAATGACGTCGGTATTTTGGACAATAATGAAATGATGTAACGTAATGAAAAAATAAAAAACAAAATGGTTAATAATGTTCCCCAAATGATGGGTTGATTCAAAAAATTCCTGTATTCATAGGCAAGTGAAATGACAAATGCCATTAAAATACAATTACAAATAGCAGTCCAATTGGCTAATTGTTGTTCTGCTAATTCTGTATAATATGTTTTTCTATTATTGGTATTGACAGAATCTTTTCTTACTTCTCCAATTAATTCTTTAATTTTTTTAGCCAAAGTAGACGTTACTTCGGATAAATTTTTTAAATAAATTTCTTGAGATTCACAATAACGAATAGACTCATCCATGATGTTCATTTGTTCTTCATGTTTAGCCAGCATGGTTTTTTTCATCGTAACTGCATCTTTTTGGTATTGTATTAATAAATAATCGTCATATCCATCTGGACCATTTTTATAATTATAGTATTTTTTTGTAGCTTGTTCAACAAGATCAGGTGCATTGTTTTCATTGTCTCTGGATTCAATCATGGCATCATATAATGCTTGTAATTTTATATTTCTATGTTCAGTAGGGGTTGTAGTAAGGCTTGCATTTTTTTGAATGGACAAAGATTTTATTTTATCTTGAATGTTTTTATGTTGCTCATATCCATTCGTTCCATCTTTGTAATTATAATAATTTTGTTCTGCTTCCGTTAATTGGTCGGCTGCTTCTTCTTCTTTATTTCTACTGGCAACAAGATCATTGTATAATTTCTTTAATTCATCAGAATTTTTATCCTTTTTATCATTTTTATTTTTCCCCATATGTCATGTATTTATTTTTTATTCTGTTGCTTCTGTATTCACAATACATCCTGATACATCACTCCATACTGTTCCAGGACCACAACACGATCCTTCAGCACATATAAAATCTAAGTCTACACCACTTACATCAATGATGTTGTTTGTATTGGCTGTATTTGCTTCATTTACCGTATATGTCAAGGAGGGTGTATTGAACCAATAAAATTCATCATAATTATTATTCGTTCTTAATGCCATGCTAAATATTCTTCGTATGATAAAAAAACCTCCAACAATACAAATGATAATTCTTAATGGTCGTGATAAAATGCTAAGAGGTGTATAATCAAGCACGATGGTTACTAATAAACAAATGCCTACAATGGTAATCATTTGCATGAGTCTTTTATAGGCATCATATTGTTTACTATAATACGTATTAATTTCAATCATTTTAAGTTGATTTGCTTTTTCATCCTGCATTTGCGACATTCTTTCTTTAGATTTATTCAATTCAACTTCAAGCAATTGAAGTGTTTTTGTTTGTTGTTCTAAAGAAGATTGTGCCATTTTTTCATTCTCAGTTTGGGCATGATACGTTTGTGAAATAAAATTGTATAAATTAACACGGGCGGATGATAAAGAATTAATTTGTGTCGTAATTGCATCAATTTCTTCTTCTGAAAATGTATTTGGATTACCTAAGGCAACATTTTCAGAATTTTGAGTAAGCGTTGTATACAAGTCTTCTTCGGATTGTTGAAGTTGTGCAATTTTATCTAATATATCTTGCATTTCCATATATGATAATATATTTTATTTAAAAAGAAACATAATGATTGCTAAAATAATTAATGCAATTATTCCCCACAGCAACGCCGTCATTTTATTTTTTTTATCTACGACTTCTAAATCGGATTCTTGTTGAGCTAAAGTATACGATGGTTCTAATGATTGAATACTTTTTAATACATTTTGATACTCGTTTGTTTTTTGTTTCATTTCAGTCGTAGTTTGTTGCGTTTGTTTCGTAATATCAGGAATGGTATTCGTATAGTTTTTTACATAGGTTTCACTTTTAGCATACATTTCAGCGTTAGATTCATTATAAGGTGTTAAATCAATGGGTTGAATCACGTTACATTGATTTTCTCCATTGATGTCAAAATCATCTCCTTTGGGATATTGTAAAAAAACAGAGGCATCTATTTCATTGACTGTACCCGAATGACAGGATGAATCATTCAATTGACCTAATGTTTGTTTAAGATAAATATCTTGTTGTGTATTGGTAATGGTATAATCCGATTCAGATGAACCCGATGTAATCATTTGCCATGAATTGGTAGATGGATTATGAACAAATCCACTACAATCATCGGCAATATTACATTGATTTTTTAAACTATCCACGTCACATTCTGGTTTATAGTCCGTGCTGGATAAAAAAGAAAATGTATTGGAATTTTTACTTGTTTTCCACAAACCAACTAACATATGTGAATTTTTTACATAACTAAAATAAGGTGTTTTGGGAGTTATACTTCCATCGTCAGATACATTTGTATTTGATTTCCACAATATGATATTATCTGAATCCAATAAAACTAAATTTCTATCATTTTGAATGACTAATTTAAATGGACTTGTTCCTTTATTTGCCGTGTTAGTGGACCATTGAGGAATATTACCTGAATCCGATGCAACTAAATTTCCATCCGAATGTAATTTAAGTTTTCCTGGTGTATGCGTAACGCCAGAATTCCATACAGATTTTCCTCCTGAAGTTGAATAAATGCATACATTTCCATCTGTTTGATAAATTAACATGTATTTCCCATTTTGACTTACTAATTTTTGTCCAGCAGTCAATGAATTTCCTTGATCCAACGTATTCTTTACATCTTCCACCATGGACATTAATGAAAATGGATTTCCATATTTCAATACATCTCCCAGTTGATAACTTGTACCCATTGGCGGTATAATTTTAAACGTATACGCGGTTTCTCCTCCAGGACCAAATTCAACACGTTTAGTTACTGGATTTACTTTAGCGACTTGACATCCCCACCATCCACAATCTGAGGTATACGAAGAGGCAGAGGACGTAATTGAAATTTCGTCTCCATATTTCACTGCATCATTTTGATTGGTTGAATTTACCGGTGGCCGAATAAAAAAATTAGTGGTGGTAGATCCAAATTCCAAATTAGATTTATTCAACGATGCAAATAATTTATCTTGTTGTATCATCAATTGATCTCCGTATTTTACAGGAGGTATAGGTTTTGTACAATCCGTCATGTTTTTTCCAGTTACGTTAGACACGGAAGAATACGTATTATATTTTCCATTGTACGTAGGAGGCACTGAATGATACACCGCATCTGCATCCACATAACCTATTTTTCCAAGAGTTGACATGGATGTTAAAATAGATGCATTCGGTAATAACCCTGCTTGTTGTCCTGTTGTATTCCAATGATTAAGTGCCTGTTCTTCCGTAGTCAATTGAAGATCCGGATTATTTTGAACATAAAATTGCCAATCAAAATTATTGGATGGCGGTGATGTTTGAACATAACTTGCTTCATTGCCACACGATTGACCCGAAACCATCAAGGATCCAACTGGAAATCCTAAATCATTCCATGATTGTGTCATGGGTACATTTCCAGATGGACAATTATTTTTACCCATGGTCGCATTGTAATCATCTTCCGAGTTATATTTTTTCACCACTCCGGTAGAGGTAACATAAGCTAAGGTTCCATCCGATAATTGAATATTGGATGAAGCATATTTTTTTCCAGAAGTATACTGTTTAATTTGATCTAATACATTCATATTTTTCTTATATATTATTTATTTCCATTGATAGACAATAATAGAAAAAACAGTAATGGTAGAAATGACCCATGGCAATGTATTTGCATAATTCATCGTAGCTACTGTTTCTGTATCTTCTTTTTGGGTAATTTCGGTAATGAGTAAATTCATGTCTTGATCTAATTGATTGGATACGCCTAATAATTCATGTTGTTTCGGTATATTTTGAATTGTTTTTTTAGTTAAATTGGACATTTGGAGTAAATACGTTTTCATATCTGCATTTAATTCGGCTGCCTTTTGACATTTTCTCTTCATTTTTTCTTTTCCTAAACAAGCTGTTTTTACCGAATTCATGATAGATATGTATTCATCCTTTGCGGTATTGAATTTTGATTCTACTGCATATAAATCCACCTCTGACATGTATATTCTAAATATTTAAATCTTATTCTATTAAACGTTGAATATAATCCGAAGCGTATCCTGAAGGACGCATCGGATCCTTTAATTTGGCAAAAATAAATTTAATAAACAGGATGAGTAAGATTATATAAATGAACATACTTTATTCAATATTTGTTTTAATTATAACCTATCACAACTGTACGAATATTCATATAACTTGATCCAGATATTGCCTTAGTAGATGTTCCCCATACTGCAATACCCAATGGTCTATTTGTTGCTGTTGTTATAGGAGTAGGAAGATTATATTCAAGAATAGATGGATTGGTATTTATATCTGAATTAAGGGGTACTGGCATTGTGATAGATGCTAATATATTACCGCTTAAATCTATAATTCCAAATGTTACAGCATTTGATGTAATAAGATTAGCAGCATATATGATGCTAATATAAGTAATTGAAATATCGACTACATTTAATACAGTTGCTAATTCATTATAACTTTGAATAGTTGGGCCGTTAGGTAAATATGGGCAATTACTAGATAAAGCAGCTTTATAATATACAATTCCATTATTTTGAAGAAATGATACGGTTGTAAGATCGCGATATGATTTTCCTGTATAAATAGCTAATCCATTTGGTCCAGTAGGTCCAGTTGCACCTATAGACCCAGTGGGTCCAGTTGCTCCTGTTACACCTGTTGCCCCAGTTGCTCCTATTACACCTGTTGGCCCTGTTGCACCGGTTGCTCCTATTACACCTGTTGCCCCAGTTGCTCCTATTACACCTGTGGGTCCAGTTGCTCCTGTTACACCTGTTGGCCCAGTTGCTCCTGTTACACCGGTTGCCCCAGTTGCTCCTATTACACCTGTGGGTCCAGTTGCTCCTATTACACCTGTTGGCCCAGTTGCTCCTGTTACACCGGTTGCTCCTGTTACACCGGTTGCTCCTGTTACACCGGTTGCTCCTGTTGCACCGGTTGACCCTGTTACTCCTGTGGGTCCAGTTACTCCTGTTGATCCTGTTTCACCGGTTGCTCCTGTTGATCCAGGATCAACAG
>Ga0214923_10000911_pt1 | contig 43422 bp, 41 predicted proteins | sample LL1510_MetaG_FD_177993 | JGI IMG/M metagenome (GOLD analysis project Ga0214923, IMG submission 177993) | Freshwater microbial communities from Lake Lanier, Atlanta, Georgia, United States - LL-1510 | ecosystem: Environmental > Aquatic > Freshwater > Lake | place: USA: Georgia | collected... | reverse complement strand
AATAGACGCTAAGATCAAAGAAAGTATTGAGACCTTCAACTAGTTTCTCATTGAAAGCTTTGATATGAGATAGCTCAAAAGGATGATCTAGAGCTCGGTCTTTCCGATAACGGAAGTCCAGATCAATGACCAGAGGTTTAGGACCCTGGGGATTTGGCTGCTCAACGATATTCAGAGGCCGACCCTTCTCCTTGAACAGATGGTTGTACATTAGGCTAAGGAACTCGCCATAGTGCTCATCTGGAATATTGTATTTACCACCACCTACCATGGTAATTGAGGCAGAGGTTTTATCATCATATAGCCGATATTTGTCAAGATACTGTTTAAGATGAGTCTGAGACATCGTGTACCTTTCCATTATACTTTGGGCCAAGCAATTTTTGAGGCTACCTTAGGGCTTAAAGGGGCCATCACCTAATCTCGCGGATCACCCCTCGCTGCCGGTCCCGTGGACCTAAAATTGAACTCTGTAGCAAAATAGATACTAAGTACAATGCCTTCACTAAAGTTCTGTCCTACGTGCAAAAACTATCTGTATCTGAGTTCAGGATATCGCACGGCTGATCCAACTTCTTCTAATGACCTCACCCGGCAGTGCAGAAACTGCGGATATACTGAGACGGAGACAAAGGGTGGTCTGATTTCTGAGACTTTGGTGCAGCAGAAGTCATCTGAGGCCTTCAAGATCATGATCAATGAGTTTACCAGGCAGGACAATACACTGCCACACATCAAGATGATTCCGTGCGCGAAGGAGATGTGTCCGAGTAATCAGGAGGGTGTAGAGAGGGATGTGATTTACATGACGTATGACGCCCCTGGTAAGAAGAATCTGTACATTTGTAACGTGTGCGGAGAACAATGGAAATCCCGCAATTAAATTGCGGGATCAGAGCGCACTAGCGTGCGCAAATCAAGAAACTAGCGTTTCGTTCTTTGCAAAGTCACGCAACTAAAGTTGTGCTCTTATTAAATAATATGTATATTAAAATAGAATTATAGTGTAATGTCAGACTATTCACATCTTACAATACCACAACTCCTTGCTCAACGATCTCAATTAGATAATCTCATTTTAGCATCTGTAGGAGGAGCAGGAGCTGCCGCAGCAGTAGCAGTTCAACCCTGTCTTATTGCTCTACGTGCACTATTCCCTCCAGGTACTTCAGATCAAGATATTTTTTATGGTATTTGTGATTCTCCAGGTGATGATGACGATGACTTAGAAAGATTAAGATGTATACTAGATTACGGTGAAGTAAATATAAATTTTAGGTATCCTAATGAAAATGGTATGACCGGATTAATGCAGGCAGTCGTTTATGGTAATACTAATATGGTTCAACTATTATGTGAAAGAGGTGCAAATGTAATGTTGACAGATAATGATGGAGATACTGCATTAAATATAGCTCAGCAAGATAATGCAGATGAGGGTGGACGTGATCGTATAATTGAAATTTTAACAACATATATGCAAGCAGCTCTAGGAGTCGCAGGTTCTGCAGGCCCTGTAGGAGGAGCAGGAGCTGCCGCAGCAGTTGCAGCACCAGTTGCAGCCCCCGTGAATGCTCGCCCAGCAATCAATGAAAAAATGGACCAAATGCCTAATGCGTGGAGGGAAACTAATCTTGAAGATATGACATGTCCTGTATGTAAGGGACTGTATTATAAGCCTCTTACATTTTCTTGTGGACACTCCCTATGCAAGCCCTGTTTTGGAATGCTACCCGGTGGACTTATGAAAAAGTGCCCAGAATGCAGGCAAACAATTGGTGGTGAAAATCCTAAGGTAAATATTGTAATTCAGAAACGATGCGATAAACTGAGAGAGTTAGCAGCAAAACATTTTTCTAATTCAAACTACCAATATAATAATTCTTTTGGGTTTAATTCTCCACGAGCAGGCACAAAAGGAGGAAAGCGTGTAACAAGAAAGCAGCGTCTTTTTAATTCACCAAAAGGTGGCCCCAAGACCCGAGGAATAAAGTACGCTACGGCTGCCAATGCGCGTAAGTCTATCAAATTGATCAGAGGAAAAGACAAGACAAAAAGAAAGAGTATTGCAATGCGTATGTATTACAGAGCTAAATATCACAAATATCAGACTCCCGGAATGCGAGGGGCTATGAAGGTCTGGAAAAAGTACATAGATTCTATATAAAAAATGCATCATATAGTAGATGTTAGGCGGTTTATTTGGTTCTAAGCCAGTAGATCCATCAACAGTAACAGCGTCTGCTGCACAAAAGACACATGGGCCATATTCACTTCAAATTAAAGTTGATGAAGGTATTATTAATGGAAAAAGAATTGTTACACCTACTTTATTTGTAAAAACTTCTCAAGGTGAAGTTGAAGGTTTAAATATAGATGAATTTTTGGATGATATTGCAGATTCATATGAATCTAGGTTAAAAGAAAAAAATGCTGCAAATGCAACTGCTAGAAATAAAGCTATTACAGCTAATACTGCTGCTAAAAAAGCTAAAGCTGAGGCTGAAGCAAAGGCCGCACAAGACAAAGTTGATGCCGAGGAAAAAGCTAAAATTTTAAAATATTTAAAAGAACGTAGAATTACACCAACTACGACACTTTTATCAAAGAAAATCAGCGATGAAGATAAAACTCGTTATGAGATTGAAAAGCATAGAAATGAAACAGTAAAGCCTGCAGGGCCAAAACCACTTGCAGGTCCACCTACAGGTCCTGCAGGTCCTACAGGTCCTATAGCTCCACCTCCACAAAGTGGTGGTAGAACCAGAAAGAATAGAAATAGGAAAAACAGGTCCCGTAAAAATAGATATTAAGCACTAGGCTCAAATCTCATATCTATAGCCGCATCAACGGTACCCCCGAGTATAGGTGGAAAAGACATCCACTCAATACCTTCCGGTGCCTTATCTCCGCCAAATTTTGCAGCATGAAAAAGACGATAATTCGCCTTTCTTTCCATTAAAATGGTAAAATAGACGATCTGATCTTTTCCTGCAAACCACCCCCTCAAAGCAAACTCTTTCAACATCTCCTTATAAACTTCACCAAATTCTGTCCAGGCTTGAGCATCTCCAACAATACACCCACCCCCAAGTGTCACTGAAGGCACGGGAACCATCATCGGTTTTTCTTCCTCCCAATCACGTACAAAAGACTCTGGAATCTTATCAATCTCCAAGAAAGATAGACGCCCCTCTGGGCACAGCTTTACTTCATCAGGAAAGGTCATATAGAATGGCTGTAGATGACTGTAACGCTGGATACCCATATCACACCAAATAAACCACTTACTTTGAAATGTGTTTGCATTTACAGCTATTCTGACCCATTCTTGTTTTAGAGCCCAGACTGCATAGAGCTCCGGATTATGAATGTGTTTTTCTGGATCTATTGCATGCTGTTTCTCCCAGAAGGCCATCATAGGCGGACAGGTCATTGCAAAAGAATCAAATGGTCTTACAATTACTTTTGTTTTTTGCAAGAATTCTTTGCGCCATTGATAAATTTCCAAGGCATAGGTTTCTGTAGTGAAGATAACCATAGTACAGGGAATCTGACAGAAATTCTGAATCCAGGCTCTATACTTACCTAGATCATGTTTTGACTTTTTTAGAGGGTAGAAGGCGGTTACTACGGTTGTCTCAGAAAGCATCTGACTCTATCTACTAGTTAACTTTTAGATCTAAGAAATCTATCTAAACCCTTCTTTACTAAGAAATCTTAGATGTCTTGTAAACTTCCGTGGTTTTATATGTGGAGTCAGAAATATGCTTTCTTTCATCATATGCTACAGAATGATATGAAAGATTCAGAACTCACGCTTGAACCCATTTTTATTGAGCAGAGTTTTTTTGACGCTAAACTTCATCAGAAAGAGGGTGACCATGCATGGTCTGGATGCTCTATGAAGATTGATCTGCTTATTGATAAGTTGAAAGCCGCAAAAGAGCCCTATATTTTATTTACGGATGTGGATGTCGTAGTGAAGCCCGGTATCTATACTAAGCTGAAAGATCATATGGACAAGGGTGATACAATGGTATTCTTAAAAGAGGGTGAACATCTTAATATAGGATTTGTCTTACTCAAAGTCTGTTCAGAAGTCTTGGACTTCTGGGAGCTTGTCAAGGCAACAATTGATGATAAGGGAGGACACGATCAGGCACATGTGAATGATTTAATTAAGGGGTACCCTGCTACATGGACCACTTTTGACAGACTCTTTTGTTGCTCTAATACTTGGGATGGTGGGCCATTTTTAGTTATTCAACCTCTTTGTAGTAATCTAGGTAAGGAATTTAACTTTGCAGAGAAGGTCTTCTATGCGGCCCAATATACTAATGTGGAAACATATATGAAGTATGTTCCAGAAGATATTGTACCGTTCATTTACAGATTTCAAGAAATTTTGATCAGATCTCACCAGCAAGCAAAAGAGACTTAGACTTTCTGCGTCCTTATTCAAATTTAGTTTCCGGGTCTCAAAGTATATGGAGTTTGTCGCACAGGCTCAGACACTTCTTGCTGAGAATGCTATGTACGTTGGCATCGGCCTCTTTGTTGTCTTACTGCTAGCAGGGGTTATGTGGTATTCTATGTCTCGTGGTGGCAAGAGTATTTTGGAGAATCAGGCTCGTATGAATATGGCTACTACGGATGTACCTAGTGGATCATCTCAACCTGACCCTGTAGCCCCTGCTCAGATGAGTCAGGAGGAACTAGAAAAACAGATTGCAAATATTGGAAATATGGAGTCACTCAATGCACCATCTGAGTAAGCTAGGTAATAATAATATAGTCTTTAATATTCTTACTCAACAGATGAATGAAAGTCAGCTGTTGAGTCGGAATTTAGCGTGTCTTTTGGCAGCACGGTCAGCAGCATGTGGATCGTGTATTACTCCTTGTTCTGGTTCTGGTAGTATAGGTGCAACAGGTCCTACTGGCCCAGCAGGTTCTGGAAGTGGATCAGGTGGGACAGGTGAAACAGGAGCAATTGGTAAAACTGGTCCAACAGGAGCTACTGGTCTTGGAACTACTGGGGCTACAGGTGATACTGGTGCCTTAGGTGAAACTGGTGCAACTGGGGCTACTGGTCTTGGAACTACTGGGGCTACAGGTGATACTGGTGCCTTAGGTGAAACTGGTGCAACTGGGGCTACTGGTCTTGGAGACACAGGGGCAACTGGTAATACTGGTGCCTTAGGTGAAACTGGTGCAACAGGAGCAACTGGATTTGGTGAAACAGGACCTACTGGTTCCATAGGTACAACAGGGCAAAGGGGAGCCACAGGTGCAACAGGGGCAACAGGTGTTGGTGATACTGGAGCAACTGGTGCTTCAGGACAAGGCGGTCCCACAGGGACAACAGGTGAAACTGGTGCAACAGGGGCAACAGGTGTTGGAACTACAGGAGCAACTGGTGCTTCAGGGCAAGGCGGAGCCACAGGTGATACAGGTGCAACAGGGGCAACAGGTGTTGGAACTACAGGAGCAACTGGTCTAAGCGGAGCCACAGGTAAAACTGGTGCTACAGGAGCAACAGGTGTTGGTGATACTGGAGCAACGGGAGTAACAGGAGCAACTGGTCTTGGTGATACTGGATCAACGGGAGCAACAGGTCTAGGTGGTCCTACAGGGACAACAGGAGCTACAGGATCTACAGGTGCAACAGGTCTAGGCGGTCCCACAGGGACAACAGGATCAACGGGAGCAACTGGTGCCCAGGGGCAAGGCGGTCCCACAGGGACAACAGGAGCCATAGGGACAACAGGAGCCACAGGTGCTACTGGTAGCACTGGTGCTACTGGTAGCACTGGTGCTACTGGTGCCACTGGCGTTACAGGGGCACAAGGTGCTACCGGTGCCCAAGGGCAAGGCGGAGTCACCGGTCCAGGTTTTAAATTTAAAGGTGAATATAGTAGTTCATACTCGTACTATCAAATTGGAGATACTGTTTCATATTTAGGAAGTAGTTATGTTTGTTACGCTGGTTCTGGTCTTCAAAATATACCTCCAACTGATACAGCATTTTGGCAAGTAGTTGCTTCAATTGGAGCAACAGGAGCAACTGGGGTAACAGGAGCCACTGGAGCCACTGGCTCTACAGGAGCTACAGGAGCTACAGGAGCTCAAGGAGCTACAGGCGTTACAGGAGCTACTGGTGCCCAAGGGCAAGGCGGAGCCACAGGGTTGCAAGGTCAAACAGGAGCTACTGGGTTGCAAGGTCAAACAGGAGCTACTGGGTTGCAAGGCGCTACAGGCGCTACCGGTTTAGCAGGCGATAAGTTTTTAACAGCCTCAACGTCTACCACAATAACTCCAACCAGTGGTGGCTCTGTTAATTTAACAGTTGGTACAGATTTAGCCTACATTTCTGGAAATTCAGTAGTCGTTATAAATTCAACAGATTCAACCAAGCGTTTTGAAGGTACTGTTAGCGTATATACCAGATCAACTGGTGCGATAACAATAGCCAGTATAACGAATATTCAGGGTACCTTTGCTACTAGCGCAATATACAATGTCAATCTTGATGGTGTTGATGGACCTATAGGAGCTACTGGGCCAACAGGACTTATAGGCGCTACAGGCGTCACAGGCGCGACTGGTCTGCCTGGGGATAAGTTTTTAACGGCTTCAACGTCAACCACGATAACTCCAACCAGTGGTACTGTTAATTTATCAGTATCTGCAGATTTAGCATACATTCCTGGAAATTCAGTTGTGGTAGTAAATTCAACAGATTCAACAAAACGGTTTGAAGGTACTGTTAGTGCATATACCAGATTAACAGGTGCGATAACAATAAGTGATATAAAAAATATTCAGGGTGATTTTTCAAGTGCTGCTATATATAATGTAAATCTTGATGGAATTGATGGGCCTGCTGGCACTACAGGTGCTACAGGTGCTACTGGTGCTCAAGGGCAAGGTGGAGCCACAGGAGTTACAGGAGCAACAGGAGCCACTGGCGTTGTAGGAGCTACAGGGGCTACAGGAGCTACAGGGGCACAAGGATCTACAGGAGCTACAGGTGCCACTGGGACACAAGGCCAAACAGGTGATACAGGTGTTACTGGCGCCACTGGTATTACAGGTGCCACTGGCATTCTAGGTGCCACAGGAGCTACTGGTGCAACTGGCGTTACAGGCGCTACCGGTCTTCAAGGAGTCACAGGTGCTACTGGCCTCACAGGAGCGACTGGTGTTACAGGAGCTACAGGAGCTACAGGCATTCAGGGTAATACAGGTCCCATAGGGACAACAGGTCTAGCTGGAGCCACAGGGACAACAGGGGCACAAGGAACCACAGGATCTACAGGTTCTACAGGCCCTACAGGTATTCAAGGTGTTACAGGTAATACAGGTATTCAGGGACAAACAGGAGCTACAGGAGCTACTGGCGCCACTGGCGTTGTAGGCGCAACAGGCTCTACGGGCGCTACTGGCGTTGTAGGTGCAACAGGCGCAACAGGTACACGTATTTTGAGTGGTCCAACAGGTCCACCTGATCCTGCTCTTGGGTCAATTGGTGATTTCTATCTTGATACTTCAACGGGTACGTTATACGGACCCAAAACATAAATGAAAGTATAGATAGATAAGACCATGTCATGGCCTATAGCGCTAGCATTAAAAGGCCTAACTGGCGCCACTGGCATAGGTGGAGCCACAGGTGCAACAGGAACAACAGGTGCAACTGGCATTGTAGGTGCAACAGGTGCCACTGGTGTTGTAGGTGCAACGGGAGTAACTGGTGATACTGGTGCCCAAGGTGCCACAGGTCATACAGGTGCCACTGGTGTTACTGGTCTTCAAGGTGCCACTGGCATAGGCGGAGCCACAGGGGCAACTGGCCCTTCGGGCATAGGCGGAGCCACAGGTGCAACAGGAGTTACAGGTCTTGAAGGGTCTACAGGTTCTACAGGTGCTACTGGCGTTGTAGGAGCCACTGGTTTTACAGGCGCAACAGGAGCCACAGGTGCCACTGGCATAGGCGGAGCCACAGGTGCTACTGGCCTAGGTGCAACAGGAGCTACTGGCACAACAGGTGCGACAGGTCCCATAGGACCAATAGGCGGTACAAATGGACAATTTATCTTTAATAATAATGGTGTTGCCACAGGAGGTCTTTTTTCATACACTTCACAATCAACAACTGGCCCTGTTGGTCCTCAAGTTATTATTGGAACTCATTTGATTCCTACAGCAAATAATGCATACGATCTTGGGTCTACTGGATTATCATTTAGATCATTATATGTAGGAGGTAATACAATATATTTAGGATCATCTAAAATTTCTAGTGATGTAAATGGTAATGTTACTTTTACAAATGCATCTGGTGCTACTGGCTTAGGGGGAGATACAGGGGCTACAGGAGCTACTGGTTTGAATGGAGCTACAGGAGCTACTGGAGTTGCTGGAGCTACTGGTCCCATAGGGACAGCAGGCACAACAGGTTCCACAGGGTCTACTGGTCAAACAGGAGCTACTGGTCTAGAAGGAGCCACAGGGACAACAGGAGCTACTGGCCTAGGTGGAGCCACAGGAGCTACTGGTCCCATAGGGACAGCAGGCACAACAGGAGCTACTGGTGCTACTGGTCTAGGCGGAGCCACAGGTGCAACAGGAGCGACTGGTGCCGCAGGCACAACAGGTCCTACAGGAGCTACTGGGGCTACTGGCCTAGGTGGAGCTACTGGAGCCACTGGTCTAGGCGGAGCCACAGGTGAAACAGGCACAACAGGAGCGACTGGTGCCGCAGGCACAACAGGTCCTACAGGAGCTACTGGGGCTACTGGCCTAGGTGGAGCTACTGGAGCCACTGGTCTAGGCGGAGCCACAGGTGCAACAGGAGTTACTGGTCCCATAGGGACAACAGGCACAACAGGTCTAGGCGGAGCCACAGGGGCTACTGGAGCTACTGGATTAGATGGTGCTACTGGTCAAACAGGATCTACAGGAGCTACTGGTGCCGCAGGCACAACAGGTACTACAGGAGCTACTGGATTAGATGGTGCTACTGGTCAAACAGGAGCTACTGGTCTAGGTGGAGCCACAGGTACTACAGGAGCTACTGGTCTAGGTGGAGCCACAGGAGCTACTGGTGCCGCAGGCACAACAGGGACAACAGGATCTACTGGCCTAGGCGGAGCTACAGGAGCTACTGGTGCAACAGGCGTTACTGGTGCTACTGGCCTAGATGGTGCCACAGGAGCTACTGGTGCAACAGGCGTTACTGGTGCTACTGGCCTAGATGGTGCCACAGGCACAACTGGAGCCACTGGTCTTGATGGTTCCACAGGGGCAACAGGTTCCACAGGATTTACTGGTCTAGGCGGAGCCACAGGGGCTACAGGGGCAACTGGTCTAAGCGGAGCCACAGGAGCTACTGGTGCCGCAGGCACAACAGGCACAACAGGATCTACTGGTCAAATAGGGGCCACTGGTCTAGGCGGAGCCACAGGTACTACAGGAGCTACTGGATTAGATGGTGCTACTGGTCAAACAGGAGCTACAGGAGCTACTGGTCTAGGCGGAGCCACAGGTACTACAGGAGCTACTGGAGCTACTGGTCTAGGTGGTGCTACTGGTCAAACAGGAGCTACAGGAGCTACTGGTCTAGGCGGAGCCACAGGTGCAACAGGAGCTACAGGCCTTGATGGTGCTACAGGCACAACAGGGACAACAGGACCTACTGGTCAAACAGGAGCTACTGGTCAAACAGGAGCTACTGGTCTAGGTGGTGCTACAGGTGCAACAGGATTTACTGGTCTTGATGGTCCTACAGGTGCAACAGGAGCCACAGGGACAACAGGTGCTACTGGTCTAGGTGGTGCTACAGGCACAACAGGGACAACAGGTGCTACTGGTCTAGGTGGTGCTACAGGCACAACAGGGACAACAGGACCTACTGGTCTTGATGGTGCTACAGGTGCTACAGGTGCTACAGGAGTTACTGGCTTAGGCGGTCCCACGGGGACAACAGGGGCAACTGGTCAAACAGGATCTACTGGTCTTGATGGAGCTACTGGCACAACAGGGACAACAGGTGCAACAGGAGCTACTGGTTTAGGCGGAGCCACAGGTACTACGGGAGCTACTGGAGCTACTGGAGCTACTGGAGCTACTGGAGCTACTGGTCTAGGCGGAGCCACAGGTGCAACAGGAGCTACAGGCCTTGATGGTGCTACTGGTTCTACAGGGGCAACAGGAGTTACTGGAGCTACTGGCCTTGATGGTGCTACTGGTCAAACAGGGGCTACTGGTCTTGATGGAGCTACAGGAGCTACAGGAGCTACAGGAGCTACAGGAACTACAGGAACTACAGGAGCTACAGGCACAACAGGGACAACAGGAGCTACTGGGGTTACTGGTCAAACAGGAGCTACTGGTCTTGATGGAACTACGGGAGCTACTGGAGCTACTGGAGCTACTGGGCTAGGTGGAGCAACTGGAGCCACTGGACTTGATGGTGCTACAGGCACAACAGGGACAACAGGATCTACTGGTCAAACAGGCCCCACAGGGATAACAGGATCTACTGGATTAGATGGGGCAACTGGTCAGACAGGATCTACTGGTCAAACTGGAGCTACTGGTGCTACTGGACTTGATGGATCTACTGGTCAAACAGGTCCCACAGGTCCCACAGGTGCCGCAGGCACAACAGGTACAACAGGTCCCACAGGGATAACAGGGGCTACTGGCCTTGATGGTACCACAGGTCCCACAGGAATAACAGGAGCTACTGGTATTGATGGAGCTACTGGTGCCACAGGTGTAACAGGTCCCATTGGGGCAACAGGGGCTACTGGTGTTGATGGTGCAACTGGTCTAGGAGGAGCCACAGGGGCCACAGGGGCTACAGGACCTACTGGAGAAACAGGTACAACTGGTGCCGCAGGCACAACAGGTGATACTGGTCCCTCTGGGACAACTGGTGCTACTGGCGCTACTGGTAGAACTGGCGCTACTGGTAGAACTGGCCCTACAGGTGCTACTGGTGATACAGGAGAAACTGGCTCTACTGGTGAAACTGGTCCCTCTGGGACAACTGGTGCTACTGGCGCTACTGGTAGAACTGGCCCTACAGGTGCTACTGGTGATACTGGTGAAACTGGCGCAACTGGCCTTGGTTTTAAATTTAGAGGTACTTGGACTAATGGCGTATCATATGTTCCAAATGATGTAGTTACATATAATGGTGAATCCTATGTAAATATTCAAGCAACTAATAGTGCCAATCTAAATGTAACTATATATTGGACTAAAATTGCAGCTAAGGGTGTTACTGGTGATACAGGGGAAACTGGCTCTACTGGTGAAACTGGTCCCTCTGGGACAACTGGCGCTACAGGTGTAACTGGTGCTAGAGGCACAACTGGAGATACTGGTGAAACTGGTGCAACTGGTGCAACTGGTCTTGGCTTTAAATTTAGAGGTACTTGGACTAATGGCGTATCATATGTTCCAAATGATGTAGTTACATATAATGGTGAATCCTATGTAAATATTCAAGCAACTAATAGTGCCAATCCAAATGTAACTATAAATTGGACTAAAATTGCAGCTAAGGGTCATACAGGAGATACAGGGGAAACTGGCTCTACTGGTGCAACTGGTCCCTCTGGGACAACTGGAGCCACAGGAGCTACTGGTGCAGGGATTACTGGTGATACAGGCCCTACAGGTGAAACTGGCGCGACAGGAGCTACTGGTCTTGGTGAAACTGGTGCTACTGGTGATACAGGCCCTACAGGTGAAACAGGGGCTACTGGTCCTACTGGTCTTGGAGATACTGGTCCTACTGGCCCTACTGGTGATACAGGTGCCTTAGGTGAAACTGGGGCTACTGGTCCTACTGGTCTTGGAGATACTGGTGCTACTGGTGATACTGGTGCCTTAGGTAAAACTGGGGCTACTGGTCCTACTGGTCTTGGAGATACTGGTGCTACTGGTGATACTGGTGCCTTAGGTAAAACTGGAGCCACAGGAGCTACTGGTGCAACTGGAGATACTGGTGCACAAGGTGCAGCAGGTACTCCGTTGATTCCTAGAGGTGTATATAATAATGGAACTGCGTATGCTGTAAATGATCTTGTAGTTGAACCATCTGGTGATAAAAATACGTATATATGTATTCAAGCTAGTACTGGAAATGATCCTGCAACATCTCCTTCATACTGGTTACTGTTTTCATCATCTGGTGCAATTAGTCCAACAGGAGATACAGGGTTCACAGGCGATACTGGTCCAACCGGCCCTGGTTTAACAGGTGATACTGGTCTAACAGGTGACACTGGCCCTACTGGTAATACGGGCTCAACTGGTGCAAGAGGTGCAACTGGTGCAACAGGTCCAGGTCTCACAGGAGCAACTGGTGCACCAGGTCTTCCTTCACTCAGCCCCTTTGTTCCTATTTTAGTTGACTTTGCACAAGACCCATATGATCCATCTCACTTTTACAAAACTTCTCCAGTAACAAATTTTACTACTGGAAGAATAACATCACAGGAATCATATAGTAGAGGTTGTTACATAAATACTATATTTCAACTATATACTGATGCATATGACACACAACAACATGTAATTGCATTAGATTCAAGTCCTTCTACGCATACAACATATAATTCTCTTGATTATTCGCTATTTTATAATGGTGGCAGTTTATTTGTATTTGAAAATGGTACATCAATGTATACATATACTGGATCATTTACGGGGGCTGAAACACTTGGTATAATATATGATGGTATTAGAGTATATTACACAATAAATGGTGCTGCATTTTACAGTACAGCTCGTGCTATAAGCACATCATTATATTTATCTGGATTTTTAAGAATTAGTGGTGCTGATTCTAATAATAGCGGATTTTCTAAACTAATTTTTGGCCCAATGGGCACATCTGGTGCGAATATAGCGATTGGTGGTGCAACTGGGCAGATTGTCTATAAAAATAGTGGTACCGATTTTGATACATCTTGGGCAACAGATAAAGTGACAGAAAATTTTGTAGTAGCTGGAGGACAGGCTGGAGCCTCTGGTCAAGGTCTTATATATTCATACAATGGATTAAATTGGATTCTATCTCCTACAACATTATTTACAAATTGTCTGACAATTGCCTACAATGGTGTTTTATGGCTTGCAGGTGGAAATGAAGCAGGTCCTGCTGGTGTAATAGCATATTCTTCTGATGGAATTAATTGGACAAAGGCTACATCAGCCACAGCATTATTTACATATTGCAATGCTATTGCAGCAAGTGGATCTTTATGGGTTGCAGTAGGTAGTTTATCTGGTGCTGGCGCAATAGCATACTCATCCAATGGTATAAACTGGACTAACTCGGCATCTGGATCCTCTCTATTTACATATTGCAAGTGTATAACATGGACAGGTGTACGATGGGTTGCAGGAGGTACACTCAATGGCGGTGGTAATAGTACTATCGCGTATTCATATGATGGTATAAATTGGACCACTTCTGCATCAGCGACTACTGCATTTTTAGATGGAGCAAATGGTGTCCAGGTGATATCTTCTAATGAATATTTAGTTGTGGCTGCTGGCACATATGATGGTAATTCTATGAAAATTGCATATTCTTCTAATGGAATCACATGGACTAATGCGACGACTAATATAACTTCTTATTTTAATGCAAATTCTTCATTGCGATCATTAGCTTGGAATGGTGTCATGTGGGTTTTAGTTGGAACTAGTACTGGTGGCTCTCCTGGATATGCTCACGAAGGTGTAATCTTATTTTCGTATGATGGGAGTACATGGACACGGTCTGCAAATGATACAACAATTTTTCCTCAATCTAAAGGATCATGCGACTCTATTTCTTGGAATGGATCTATTTGGCTTGTTTCGGGAAATACAAATGCCAGTACTGATGTTGCTACAATGACTTATTCTATTGATGGTAATACTTGGATTAAACAGACAGGCTACCCACTTACATATGTGACAAATTCTATTGCCTCTCGTCGGCAACTTCCTTATACTAGTGTCTTAAATATGCCATATATTCCTACATATACATCATTATGGACATCACCTGCGCCGGCCACCGTTGGTCGTGCTCTTGATCGTATATCTGTACTCTTATCAACGTTAAACTCTGGAAATATTCCTTAGCCTTGTAATGTAGAATGTCTGAACTGTTAGGGGGTGCAATAGGTGAGACGAGTTCTGGCCAGCATGTTCTGATGAAAGATCAGAGCAGAATAAAAAAAGCAGTCCGACAGACGACTATTGTAGTTAATAGCCGCGATCGCAATTATTTGGCCTATCCGAATTCAAATCATTTCCGTTATACAATGAGACGTCCTTTAACCAATGTTATCAGTATTGAATTAATAAATGCTGTAATACCCTCTTTTCTTTTTATTATAGATAAACCATGGGCTACATTTTCTTTTCAAGAGAATACTACACAATATGAAGTAACATTGACTTCTGGATATTATACAGAGGTTGAACTTATTACTGAATTACAATTACAATTAAACTCTATTTCTGGCAAGATTAATACATATTCAATAACCCAAAATCCCAGAAATCACGCAATAATAATTACTGCGACAAATCCTTCACCTGTAAGTTTTACACTCTTATTTTTTTCAGGAATTAAGCGGGATGAGATAGATATGAATAATGTTTCTATTCTGTCTATAAATACGCCGGCGAGGCTTTTGGGCTTTGGTGTAAATGACTATGTATCTGTAAATGGTGTAGTTACATCACCACTTCCTATGGACTTGGAGAATTTTTTTAATCGTCTATATTTGCATTTAGATGCTGATGGAAAAAATCTGGCAAGGATGGAAATGGGTGCTGGCCGACAAGACTGTTTTCACATTTTTAATATTGACTTAAATAATCAATATACATATTTGAATCAAGATACTATTCACTCTATGTTCACATCTAGCCCAGCACCACTTGCCAGAATCTCAAATCTGATTGTTGATATGCGGGATGAGTTTGGCAGACCGGCAAATCTGAATCATAGGGAAATTCAATTAATCTTTGAGATTACACACTTGGAGTGAGTAAAACTGCTGTTATGCTAACACCGGTCTAAATCCTAGACACCTATCTCAGATAGTATGGAAGTTCCATCTTATCTGAGATCTATTGATGAGACTCTTGCACCTGTAGCTACGTCTGTAGCTACGTCTGTAGCTACGCCTCTACCCTCGTTCAAAGTTGAGACAACTCCTATGACAACTCTTGCCACTAGTGCTTCACCTTTAACAAATGCTGCAAGTACAAACTTCAAGCTCAAGTTCCTTCTTGTGAGTACGCATGTACAGCAGTTCACCGGCTATTCCAAGGTCTCCCACGGTATTCTAGAGCAACTCGCAAAGAATCCCAATCTAGATCTGACTCACTTTGGTTTTCAAAGGCATCCTCAGACTCCTCCTGGGTTTCGGTCCTATCCCGCAGGTGTAACGGCAATTGATGCTGCTGCCCTAGAGAATCCTCCTCAGCAGGGATTTGGATATGGAAACCTAGTTGATCTTATACGAAAGAAGCAGCCCCATGTTGTAATGATCTATAATGACATGGCTGTAGTAACCAGATTTCTGGAGGAGATTCGCAAGTCTGGTATTCCTCGTTCATTTAAGATCTGGGTCTACTGTGACCAGGTCTACGATTGCCAGCTACAAGGGATGATTGATGTCTTGAATCGTGATGCAGATCGTGTCTTCACTTTCACTGCCTACTGGAAGAAGCAGCTGAAAGATCAGGGTATTACCAGGCCTCTTAGTATCCTAGGTCATGGGTTTGATCCCAAAGTTTTTTACACGGTTCCAAGGGAGCTTGCCAGAAAGAGTCTGAAGTTGCCCGATGAGCCTTTTGTCATCATGAGTCTAAATAGGAACCAGCCTAGGAAGCGATATGATCTGATCATAATGGCATTTGTTGAGCTCTTAGTAAAGTATCCTACCAAGTCTATTCTACTTCTCTGTATCTGTGACAAGGGTGAGAAGGGTGGTTGGTGGCTCTTTGAAATCTTTGTGCGTGAGTTGAAAAAGCGGGGTGTGCCCATTGAGCAGTTTGGTAATCGTCTGATGATTTCTTCTCAGGACATGGTCTTCAAGGATGAGGATATCAATGTGCTTTATAACATTGCAGATGTGGGAATTTCTGCAGCAGAGGGTGAAGGCTGGGGTCTGTGTACCTTTGAGCAAATGGGTATAGGTATTCCCCAGGTTGTACCTGACATTGGTGGTTACAAGGAGTTCTGCACGCCTCAGAATTCTGTACTAGTAAAACCCAAGTATTCTTATTATCTACCTGGGGTCTATTCACCTGTTGGAGGTGAGGCACATGTCTGTGATCCCCATGATCTGTGTATGGCATTGGAGGAGTATTTGAATGACTCAGAAAAAAAGGCCAAACACGGTGCAAAGGCCAAGGAGACTGTTTTGGGATACACATGGGAGAAGGTGACTGCTGAGTTATCTAAGTGTTTGGAGTTAGAACGGGCTGAGCTATAACTGGCTCTGCAATAGGCTCTGCCTGTGGACAGACACCACCGTTCATCAGTTCTACAGTCTCCCAATCAACATGTTTACCATAGTGTACAACGCCAACCGGAAAGGCAATGAGGTGTCGGAGATTGCCTTTCAAAGACCAGGCAGGAGTAGCCCACCGCTTTTCAGCAGAACGCCAAGGAAGATAGATGAGTCCAATAGGTCCTTGGTTATCTGTAGATTTCCAGGTAAACTCCTCAATTCTGACGCCGTGTGATTCTTCTGGGCGACCTTTAAATGTAATGAAATCACCAATCTTGAGAGTGATGGTTTCATTATTTTCTTTTGTTAGAATTGCGCACGTCTTGTCATTAGGATCTTTCCAGAGTAGGGACATTTATTATTGAATGGTACTAGATTGTCTGGTTGAACCTTGTTCAATTTTTTTCACCTAGTTACGACGTCTATTGTTGCGATTCTTATTTGATCTGTTTCTATTTTTGCGATTTTTATTTGATCTATTTCTATTTCTGCGACCACCTGCTTGTGGAGAGTTACTAGGAGGAGCTGCAGGAGCATTAGATGCAGAGTTAGTAGAAGATTTAGCATTAGTAGCTTGTGGTGTAGATAAACCAGATCCCATTCTATCTTACGCATTTATTTTTTGCATGTCTTAGCCCACCATTTTCTGGCTCTCTTAGAACGCGTCTTGGCTTTTTTGACTAAGTCAGAATCTGGGCCGTAGTGTGTTTTTCCGCAGACTAATAAAGAGGAAACACGGGCATGACCCCATTGTTGGGCCGTTGCACCAGGTCTATGACCTGTTCTCCATGCTGCCATGCCACGATTATAGGATTCTTTTAATACATCCTCAGGTACACCTGACGCTTCAGCCTTCTCTTTTATAGAGGTTGCATTGGGAAATTTAGCCTTCCATTGTTCTGTATAAGATGATGTCTTAGTTTTGACTCCTCTATCAGTTTTGAAGCCCACATACGCTTTAGGATTCTTCCAGCTCATTGATCCAAATTTCTTGATCTCTTGCTGTCTCTTTCGTTTAGTTCCCCAAGAGAGCCCCTTATAATATCTTCTTGGCCAGAGTAAAGATTTTTTGAGCGTCTTTGACATCTTAATATATAGGTGATATATTAGATGAATAAGACCAGAAAACATAGAGGTGGCCAGTGCCCTTGTTCAAAGAGGATGGCAGGAGGTGGTTATAATGATAAGAAGCTTTTGGCTAAGTGGAAGGCAGGCAAGTCCATTGGTTTCACTGCAACTGCCCATCTCAAGGCAGTTGGTCTAATTCCCAGAACTTCCAAGACTATGCGCGGAAAAAAGGTCAAGGGACCTAAGTATCGTTAAGTCTCCCGGTTATAAATCTAATAATACTATAAAGTGGATGCCAGGTCCAAATAAGACTAAGGGTGCAAGAAATAATGCACAACGTTTTACTAGAAATAGAAAATTCAATCGTAAAAAAGAGAGAAAAGAGCTGTCAATGCTAAGAAAGATGGCAAATGATCGCGCAAAACTTGCATTAATTATGGTTAATATTGCTCAAAGATATGCGGGAGGCAATCAACTTTATAATGAATACCTTGATATTGCAAATAATATGTTTTCTTTGACTGTCTTGCGTAATATTCTTTTTCAAATGGTACTAGCAACCACTGGAGAGTTTAATAAGAAATTTCGTAGAATAATGCCGGTTATATTTAGTGAGATTGAAATATTAGGACATGTGACTTTAACCCAGTTTTTTATTCTAGTTTCTAATAAACTTGACTTAGAAGATGTTAAATGGGGTCAATTACAGGTTGATTCAGGTGAAACATCCGCATTAAATGCAATTTCAAATATTTCTGATGTTCTAGGGCATACATGTAAAGTGTTAGCATTTGGTGCACAATGTGTAGGCCGAAATGATATTAGCGAGTGTTTTTCTGCACTTGATAATCTTACATCTTGTATAGGATCTTCATGCAATGCAGCAAATTTTGCATTACGCACACACGGACATTTAACGGGTGAACATCCTCTTAGAGAAGAAAGAATTCAAAGTATGGCATTCACGGCTGGTAGGTTTGGTGCAGCTGGAGCTCAAGGAAATAATATTACTAAAGCTCTAGAATTACAAGCAACACTAAAGAATACTGAAGAAGTTATTCGTGCAGCTGAAGGAATACCAGCAGCATATACTGCTGCACCTCGGCCTTTTATCTAATGCGTTAAATCTGGTATGTGGTCAATAAATCTAATATTAGTATGGATACAGTACAAACTAATATACAAGCCAAGACTAGACGTTTCTTAAGAACTCGTGGACAAACTAGACGTAAGGTCACTCTAGGTGGTGGCCCAGTCAAGCTCAATACAGATGCGGCATCAGCTGTACTAGCTCCAATTTACAATAGTTTGCAGGCCACTAAGGCATCTGGGCAGCACAATCTTACGTACGGCGAGATTGAATGGCCTACTTTGAAATTCATGGTAGACTATGTGGAAAAGACACCTTTTAGTACTAACAGTAGCAAAGGACGTTTCTATGATCTCGGATGTGGACGGGGGCGTGCAGTTCTTTACATGGCCTTAGCTGGTCCTTTTGAGCAGTCAGTCGGAATAGAAGTGCTGCCTGAACGGGTTAGTCTAGCTCAGCAGGCTCTGAATGCCTTGAAGGGCTCTATACCTTCTGCGGGTGCCAAGGTCCGTCTATATGAGGCATCTTTCATGAACCCGGCATTTAAGTACAGAGATGCGAGGGCAATTTACCTGAGTAATCTGGCCTTTGATAATGAGACTCAAGATGCAATTTTCAAGAAACTGACTATTGAAATGCCAAAAGGATCCATCTTATTCTGCCATAAACCTCCTGTGCCTATACCGACAGCATTTGAATTATTGGCAGTTGAGCGTATGCCAATGTCCTGGACACCTACGTCGGATTTCCATATTCTGAGGCATCTCTAGATATTATAGTGATGGACAAACCTAAGCCAATTGTACTTGGTTTAACAGGTCAAAAAGAAGAAAAGCCCATTATAAAAACTAGATTTGGCTACGATGCAAAAGACTGTGTTAGATCATTACAAGATGTTCTATCGCAATCAGGGCCTTCAGCAACGGGTAAGGCTCTACACTTCACTGCAGACTTAATCTGTAGTGGGGGATTTGAGATTTGGATTAGACTTATCTGGTCCTATGTTTTTCAACATGTACATTTAACAAGTCTCCGGATATTTGTTTATCTACAACAACGGACAAAGGACCTAGAAGAATATCTGAAAGAGTTGGATCTGGAGGAAGTCTATAAGAATCCAGAATTTCAACACAGAATCTCAGAACTGGTCATTGTCGTTCAGACTTTACCTAGACAAAGTAAGATTGTTTGGCCAAAAGTGCCAGAAGAAACTCACGACAAAGTCTGGCTACAAGCTGTTCCAAAAGCTAGAGACTCAGAAGCTGTAAACAAAGTGTGGATCCCTCAGAGTGATGATCCAATCTTGAGATTTGTAGGTAATCAGATTCTGATGGCGTGCCAGGAAGTCAGTTCTGAGAAAGCACTTTTCTGGTTAAAATGGCTTTTAGATGAAGATAAGAGAGTCAGAAAGTCTAATACAGGCTTGACTTCTTTGACAACAAGTCGGAGATCTGGTACAGGTTCAGGTTCAGGAAAAGTAGACAAGTCTGAAATTGGCTATTACATAGTAGGAGTTCTTGCTGAAGCTTACAAAGATTTGGCCAGGAGAGGTCTAGTGAGAATGCACGAAGAATTCCAGGAATTATTGAATCTCTGGAGAGGAAAACAAGAGAGGTTGAGCTCCAGACAAAAACAGGAATGTATGGCATTTATGGTCCTAGTTATAACAGAAGTTCCTCGGTGGAAAGTACCTGCTGCCCAACCGCTCATTAAAGACCCAACAGTCATGAGCAGGGCTGTACAACAATCAGTACGTTTTTTTCAAGAAGTTTTAGTAAAACCACGTGTAAATAGTATTATGCCAAAAGATATAACAGGCTCCAAGGCCAAGAAGAAAGTTAAGTTGGCTGATCCTGCAAAAAATGATTCATCAGAAGACAAAATGCGGTTGATGGATGAGATGGTAATGGCATTTATCCAGAGATAATAGATGAGTGCAGGAGGGTCTGCAGCAGGAGGATCAGCAGCTAGTCCCGGTAAAGGACTTGTATTAGTATTTGATCTGGATAATACAATAATAAATACAAGTGAAGAATTAATAAATTTTGTAAAAGATAAGACAAAAACCCCTGAAGAAAAAAAACAATTAATAGATGATGCATTAAATAAAGTATTAATTAACGAGGTATTAAAACCTGCTGCAGATCTAAGAGATACAAATACAAATAAGGTAGATGCAATCTTTTTATTAACAAATAATTCTTCATATGATTATGTTTCTGCAGTATCTTCATATCTTGCTGAGATTTTGAAAAGTAAAGGTAGTTTTGAAACTGTACGTAAAGATCGTAAGCGGGGTGATCCAAAATTTCCAGACCCAACTTCAGATGGGCATTTTTTTGATTATATTATGGTACGACAACACCCTTCTAGGTCAGTATTTTCACCAACCAAAAGTTCACAAGATATAACTTTTATGATGATTTCTTTAAATAAACCTGTAAATGATTTATTGAATCGCGTATTATTTTTTGATGATGCAGTACCAAGACATTATTTATTTAGTGAATTTGAAGGAAAAGGATTAAATGATCGTTATATTTTTATCAAAAATAATACAGAACAGCAAATTGGATTTGTTAAAGGAACACCTGATATAACTGATTATAGCTTTGTTACCAGTGAATTTCATAGAGTTATGGCTTCAAATAGTATGAGGGCAGCAGCAAGAGAAAGTAAAGAAGGAAATGAAAATGAAGGTAAAAAAAGTGAAAGTAAAGAAGCAGAAGGTAAGGAAAGTAAAGAAAATAATAGTGAAAGTAAAGAAAGTGGGGCCTATACAGGTGGTCGCAGACGCTATAAGAAAACTAAACGCAGATATAAAAAAGCAAAGGCAAATAAAAAAACAAGAAGACGGTAGCCATTATTTTGTAAAAATTGAACTTTTGGTTTTATGATTAGTAATCATAAAACCAATGGATATTCTCGTTGCTAATTTAACAAATGCTAATGAGGCATACCGTAACGGTCAACCTCTTTTGATGACAGATGAGGAATATGATGCTGGTATGGAGCTTCTGGCAAGCAAGGTGCCCCATCATCCCCTTCTGAAGAAGGTACGTGCAGCTCCTACTCCTCTTGCAAAGGGTGGTAGGGGCACTATTGTAAAGATGCCTTTCTATCTTGGATCTCTAGATAAGGCTAAGGTGGCAGATGACCTGGACAAGTGGGCCAAGAAGACAGCTTCTGACGTCTATGTCGTCTCCGATAAGCTGGATGGTATTACAAGTCTTTGGAATCCTTGTCAAGGCAAGCTTTACTTGTCTGGGGATGATGACAGTGGTCTAGATGTAAGTGCGTGGTTGCCGTTCCTTAATAAAGGCAAGGCAACCACTTATGAGGATGTGCCTGATGATGTCTGGATCAGGGGTGAACTGATTATGCCAAAGAAGTCGGTGCCTCCTGGTCGTCTGGGGCGTTCTATTGTCAACGGTATCTTTCACCACTCTGCACCTGACCCTCTAGAGGCAAAGAAAGTTCACCTGGTCTGCTATGAGGTCATTGGAATGGCGGAGGATCTGAGTGTCAGACAACAGTTTAGCTGGATTAGTAACTGGGGCTTACTAAGTCCTTATACCTATGTTACCAAGACTCTAGTGGCTGATGTCTTGACAAAGACTTTGGCAGAACGTCGTCAGAACGGAGAGTATGACATTGATGGCCTAGTCATCCGATCAAATAAGACTATGCCGAGGGTAGCTAAGGGTAATCCTAAGGACGCACTAGCCTGGAAGCCACCCAATGGTGAGGCCAAGCTTACAAAGGTTGTAGAGATAGAGTGGAATGCAAGTTCCACAGGCAAACTCATTCCGCGTGTAAAGATTGAGCCTGTTTCATTGGGTGGATCTACTATTAATTACGTGACGGGAGTGAATGCGAGACGTGTCACAGATTGGAGAATTGGTCCCGGTGCAACGGTTGTCTTGCGAAAGGGTGGTGACGTGATTCCTGTTATTGACTCTGTGGAGATTCCTGCCACTGTGACATACCCTCCTGCTGAGACATGGGAATGGGATGGAGATGCTGAGACTGCAGTAAATATTAAACAGAAGGTGGCTGATGCTAGCACTATTGCTGCACAATTTATGAAGATGGTGACAAGGCTGGGCTGGGATAAGATTGGGCCCGCACAGATGAAGGCAGTGGTTGAAGCTGGCTACACCACTGTCCCTCTCTTGAGAAAGGCTTCTGAGAAAGACCTTAAGGTCTTACTAGGTCCAGGCAAGGGTCCCTATCTCTATAAGGTGATTCAGACAGATGGTTGGAAAGGTGTGAGTGAATCTAACCTCTTTGTTGCAAGCCCACTCTGCCCATCAGGGGTTGGTACGACAAAGTTAGATGCTTTGAAAGTTCTGGAGCCAGATTGTACAAAGTGGTCACAAATTACGGTTGCACCAAAAGGTTGGACAATTGACAGCTTGCGTGAATTTCAGAAAGTCTGGGTTGCTTATGAGGAGTTTAGGATGAAGGAGTGGTATTTCTTGCCATATCCAATTCTAGATCCAGTTCCAGATACACAGCCTCTTTTAACAGTAGCTAAACCAGCTCTCGGTTCAATTGTCTTTAGTGGAGTTCGTGACAAGGCAGTGGAGGCAGCTTTGGAGGCTAAGGGCTACAAGATGGCCGATGCGGTAAAGTCTGATACAAAGGCTGTTTTAATTGCAGACACAGAAGATCCTTTAACGTATACATCAACTAAGACAGAAAAAGCAAAGAAGGTCCCGGGTTGTAAGGTGCTGCGTCGTGCTGATTGGGAGCAGATCTAAATCGTAAGGCTAGATAGATGGGAAATAGGGGTTCTAAACCAGCAAAACCAGCCGAACCTATAGATAACAATAAACTTTATCAGGCAGGAAGTATAATTGGAATTATTATTGGACTCATATTTTTAATAGGTCTTATAATTGCTTTTTATAAATATTCTCCGCCTTCTGAAGTTATTATACAAACTTTAAAAGGTGCTACAGAAAAAGTTTCATCTACAAAACCTGGTTTAATTACTGAATTGCCATGGAAATATATAATACCTGTATTTTTAGCATTAATGTGTGCTTATTATTTTATATATGCAATCTCTTATAAAACTACAAAAGGGCAGTATAGAACTGATCCCATAAGTGTTTCTCAAGTTGAATCTATACAGCAAGCAACTATTTCAAGTATCCTTGGTACTAGCGCCTCTGCTTCTGGAACACCAAGCAATGGTAACTCAATCTGTGCTACTTTGACAGCTTCACCTATTCAAATACCATTTAATACAATAATAACAAATGCAAATTCTGCTATTGGAGATGCTCGGACCTTGCTGAACTTCCGACCTTTAACAGTAAGACTCCCAGGATATATAAATGGGCCTAATGGATCTACTGACGGTGTCTTTTCTCCAGCATTTGGTATTAATGCTGCTTTGACTCTGGGTGCACGTGGATTCTTTTTTGATATTGATTATGAAGATGCAAGACCCTGTGTGCCTGCTATAATTTTCCGTGATGATTTTGGAATTAAGAGGTCTCTCAATAACGGTAATATTAAAATGGCAATATCTGAATTGGCGTCAAAGGCTTTTACTACAAACTATGATCCAGTGTTAATTATTATTTATCTAAGAAGAGTTCCACCAGGTCCTAAACAACAGTCTAAGTTTTTTGGTGCCATAGCTGCAGCTCTCAATCCTCTATCACAATATCATCTGGGTCAGACAGATAAAGGCAATTTTCACAATTGTAGATCTGAGTCTATTCTCTTTACAAGCCGTATTACAGACTACCAAAAGAAGTTTATTGTAATTACCAACTATAATACATCTAGGCTACCTACAAGATCAAATCCAAAAGATAATCTAGATTATTGGACAAATGCTCGCATTTATGAAGATCCTAGTGGTAAAAGTACTGCTCTTGGTTCAGTTACAGTTGCAGCACCATCTGCACCTCCAGCGGCAGCCTTAGTTGGACATATTAGCCAACTTTTGAATATAGGTGTAAAAGAACAGCCTACATATCAAACCCAATCATCTGGAAAATTCAGTATTGCAATAGGTTCACCAGATTATCCATACACTCCAGCTCAGGTATCAACACTTATTAATACATTAGGTATTCAATGTGTGCCTCTAGATGTGATTAACTTGGGTATTAACGCAAATCATACTGACACAATTAAATATTCTCAAACTCCAGCAACCAATTTCAGTTCTTTGAAAGATTTAAAATATATGTATAATCTTACAAATGAAAAAGACATTTTATCTTTCTGGACTTACACTGGCTGGTCAATGAAGATGATTAACTCTGGTACTCAGGGTTTCCAAGATTACAAGGAGGGATTTGAAGAAGCTGCACCTGTACCTCCAGCAACTCCCATACCCGGTTTTATAATCCCTAAACCAATTGCACCTAAGAAACCCAGTCCCAAGATGAATAGTAATGGTGGCTTAGTTAATATAACTTAAATAATAATACTATATACTAGAGACGTCAAGACGTCATGAATAATAAAATAATTTTAAAACGTCTAAGACAGATTGTTCACCAAGCTCAGATTCGTATAGATCTAGACACGGCTCAGAACCCAGACTTACAACGGGCCATTAAGATTGTAGAAACTTTTCTCAGAAAGTCTAGGCGTGTTTGCTACGGTGGTCAGGCAATAAATGTCCAACTTCCTCCAAAAGATCAGTTCTATAATCTGGAAACAAGTCTCCCCGACTATGACTTCTTTTCACCAGATGATAAGGAGGATGTAAAAGCGCTTATAGAAGATCTGAAAGCTGCTGGCTTTACAGAAATTTCTAAGCGTGTAGGGATTCACGAGGGAACAACTAAGATCTATGTTAACTATGTTGCTATTGCTGACATAACTAAGATTGATGAGGGATTCTATGATCAGATTAATCGGAAATCTATCACAGTAGATGGTATCCACTATGCTGACCCTGTTTTCTTAAGAATGATGATGTTCTTAGAACTCAGTCGGCCAAAGGGAATGTTATCTAGATGGGAGAAAGTGTATGAGCGTCTAGAGTTGCTAGATAAGGCTCATCCATTGAAAAGTTGTTCTACTAACCCTGCAAATTTAGCTGTCACGGAAAGCCAAGAAGCCACTATCTCTAGAGCAGCAATCTTACGCTACATTATAAAAAATCACAGAGTTTTCATGGGTGCAGATATAACTTCACTTTATAAGTCTGGGACTGCGTCTAGCCGAACAAAATTTCTCTTACACGGAAAATCTCCAGTAGTCTTTTTTAGTCCAGATGCAAACTTAGATGCAGATGCTCTATTAGTTGATTTAAGAGCAACAAAAGAAGAAATTGTTGGCTTTCAAAATATCTTACCAGCTATGGTTGGTCTTTATAGAGACGGCCACCTAGTCTGCCTCATTGTCCAGGAAGAAGCATGTCACTCTTTTCTTAGTATTCCACTAACAAAACAGCGTATCTTGAGAGTTGCATCTTTAGATACTTTGCTGACTTTTCTGATTGGTCTATATTATAGAGATGATTCTATCTTATTTGGCTCAGATTCACTTCTCTGTTGGCTAAGTCAATACATGAAACTCTTGGAGCGCTACAGATCTAAACCGACTGCATTAGTTCCATCATTCTCTGTAGAGTGTAGTGGATATCAGACAACATTTGCCAGCTTACTGAGAGCCAAGGGTGCCAGAATTGAGGCCGAGAGACAGAGAATTGGTAGTGGGCAACGGAGTAATACTACACGCAAGGTTTTTAAAAATGTTATAAGAAAGACCCGCCGTCTTAGTTATAACTAGACTTTCAAAAACAATATTGCTGCCTCTAAAGAATTTAGATATGACTCTACATCTATGGTCATATCTTGATTAGTCTCATTATAAGACTCTATGCCAAAATACCGTATGTACTTTAAATTACAGTGATGAGCTAAGATTGGATAATGTCCTTTGCCTCTGTCTGCCTTATAAATCTCATAGAGTGTTGTTCCAGGATTAGAGAAAGTTGCGAAACTGTAGGCTGCTCCATGGGGGCCAGTGATAAGTTCAGATTCTGCAAATAGCTTAATCTGATCTATAAAGCTCAGATCTTCCATCCAGTAAACTGAGATTCCAAGTGTTTTCAAACCTTCTAGTAAGTCATATTCATTTGTAATCCGTCTAACATTTGCTTTGGATCTAGATATATAAGAATATTTACCTTTTATTTGCTTGAACTGACACCAGATATGTTCATATAGATTTCTGATATACTGAAAGATCCACGACTCATCTAAAAGATTAATCTGTTCAATACGTTCAAAGTTAGTTTCAACATACTTACAATCAGATCTTATAACAAACTCCCGAATAAATCTGGGAGGTAGATTATCTAAAGCTGCTTCTGCAAGTGCACATGTGGTCTTTGGATAATAGTAGTAAACTATAGATCCAGTATCAAAAGGTTTTAGTTGAGCAATCATATAAAAAAAGAGGTGATAGGGATTTTCTTGCATACAGTCTTTTAAGATAAAGACTTGTTCCTCCATATTATGCTATCTAGATAGCCTACTCTTTATGTTCTACTGTTACCGTATTAGTTGAAACTGCGCCTAAAATATCCTTTTGACTTACTATTTTTATTATACGGGTTTTATCACACTTATAACATATATATCGGCGAGGATCATATGAAACAACCTTGGCTTCAGGATGTTTACAGAGCCATATTGGTCTCTCGGGTGCTTTAACTTGTGTTGCATTCAAAGGATTAATTATGATATTTTCTTGATTAAATGGTATAGTCGGAGTAGTCATTTCATATACTCTAAAATATATCAAATGGCTATAAAAGATCCAGAAGTAAATTATCCGCGGTTTTGTTGAATTGAGAAAGTTAAACCAGCAATCCGGTCACCTCCTTTAAATTGCGCGTAAGATTTTGTAGGCCCAGATTTTTGCCAGTCATATAGGTTTCCAGCTTTTAAAAGGCCTAATTGGCTTTGTAGCTTTTGCCCAGCAGAAGCAACTGCTGCACACCTTGCAAGTGCCTGGTTAAGAGCATCAGAATTCAGAATTCTATTCACGCGATCAATTTGACTTTGAAGACCATTTATTGTACAATTTCTAGACTCCCTATCTAGTTTTTCTCTACGCTCTCTTTCACGTTTTTCTCTTGCAGCATCTGCAGAACATATAGGCTTATTTCTACGAAAAGGATTTTGTATTTTTGCTGCTACAGCACTAACAGCTCCAACCGCACCAACTACGGCACCCCCAACTTTTTTAGCAGCACTAGTTACAGCACCTCCTGTCTTTTTAGCAGCACTAACTACAGCACCTCCTGTCTTTTTAGCAGCACTAACTACAGCACCTCCCGTCTTTTTAGCAGCACTAGTCACAGCACCCCCTGCCTTTTTAGCAGCACCTCCAACCACACTTCCAGTCTTTTTAGCAGCAGACTTAACTGTATCTTTTAATTTTGAAAATCTAGACTTGAAGCCCTCGTTTAATAGAGTAAATCCTTCTATTATGTCAGCATACCCCTCTTTTTTAGCTGGAGCACCTGGTGGTGCAGATTTGTCTGGAGGAGCCTTATAATCTGCCCCGGGTGAATCAGGAGGAAGATCTTTAGGAGGCGTTGCACCCTTATCAATACCTGATTGCAATTTATTTATAATTGCTGCATACCAATCAACCTCTTTAGTAATTCTTAGAGCAAGATTATCAGGAATCTGAGAAAGTGCAATTGCTGCTAAGCTTGTATCTGACTCATCATAAAAAGGTGTATTCATATAGACACTGCAAGGAATAAAACTCATCTTTACATTTGATTGGCCAAATTTAGCAAAGCCAGCACAACTTTGCCGGGAATCTGCTAGCTCATCCTTACATGCATATGCATCTTCATATGCTTTCCGTATTTTTGCATCTGCTTCAGCATCTGAAGCTCCGGGAATGATAGTTGATGCTGTTGCAGCCTTTGCAGCATCTTCACTTGGATTAGCTGATGGAGGTGCAGGTGGTGCTTTGTCACCCCAGAATCCACTTGGTTTTGTGGGACCAGGGAGAGATGTAGGCGCTGGTTCAGGCGTTGGTTGTGGAATTACAGTTTGATCTGTTTGAATTGTTGAAGTCTTGTACATAGTTCTCATTTGATCTTGTATAAAATTTGTAAGAGAGCAATAAGGCTCAAGTTTTCTTTGTAAAGATGATTGCAACTCTACATAGTTATTTTCTAAAGAAGATTTAAACCCCTCTTTGATTGTTTGGGATATGTTTAGTATATAGAGGAATCCACATGCTAAAAATATGCTAATTATTAAAAACAGTACAAGTTTTTTATTTCTAGATGTCATGCTTCTTCTTAAATAAAGATTAGATAAGAAGCTATGCCAACCTATGCAGATATGTCATCCGGATATGCAGATAAGATAAATCTAATGGCCTTGCAGTGTGGATTTTCAAAAGGATCTATATCAAATGGATGTTGCTCTAAGACACCTCCCGGGCCTTTAACTGTTCAATTACCATCTATCCTTTTACTTTCTAAACAGTGTCCTCCGCCAACTGCGGCCCAGTTTGCCTTGTATCCAAAGGTGGCGGTGCCTTGTTCAGTTAGAACTGAGACTTTAGCAACCCCAAATGCAAATTGTAAGGCTTTGCCACTACCTGTTGACAGATTTGCAAAATATAGGAGATATCAACCGGCAGTACCTTGCCAAGCCTTACCTCAGAGTGCAAATACTGCGGGTATTTCTTTGCCCAGCATTAGAGGCTGTAATATAAAACCTACAGGTTAATTTTTTATTTTACTATGTTAGAATGACACTGACAAACTTTGATTCTTCTTTACTTTCACAAAAGAAGAGCCAGAAGGCACTCTATGCATGGAAGAGTCAGAATGATGTCCTGGTTAATCTAGGCAGATCTGTTTTACAAGAGCAGCCTACGTACCAGAGTGCTGATGTGGTGGCAATGCGCAAGCGTGGTGAGTGTGTTTGCTTAAAAGATCAGTCTGCAAACCCTTATGACTTTAATGGTTTGAGTTTTGGTGGTGGTAATTGGCAATGATCTTTTTAGAAAAAAGATCGCAAAAAGGTCAAAGCGCTTTTTAGAAAAAAAGTACGTCAAAAAAGTAATATTTCTTTTAGTCTTAAATTTTATCCAAAGACTTTTTTCTGGATTTATTAAATTCAAAAAAAAGTGCTTCCTGAAAAGCTTTTTGCCTATGCTGGGTATCGAACCCAGTACCTTCAGCTGTTTGTAAGACTTTTGTCTGAGGCCTACGCCTATACAAAGCAGATGCTCTACCATTTGAGCTACACAGGCAATTATAAGGCCCTACATCCTAAAGGATGCCTGGGCCACAAGCGTAGCTATAAAGGCCCTACCGAGATTCGAACTCGGGTTCCCAGATTCAAAGTCTGATGTCCTAACCACTGGACGATAGAGCCAATTGTTCGTCAATCCATTTACAAAGTGTAGGGGTCAGATGCTCCTCTAGCCAGACTGGTGCTAGAAGAGGTGGAGGCGGTGAAGTCTTCCACCAGTAATTTGTCTGACCCATTTTATAACAATACGATCCCCAGATATAATTGAGTAAGTCTGAAAGACACTTTGAGCTGGAGTCCAATGGCCCACGCTTAAGAAATCTTTCTAGGAGGTTAAGACCATCTTTCTTTTCATAAATATACTCACTAATTCTGTGCTTGTAGATCTCTTTCAGATTTGATTGTGTCAGTGAAGGATGTTCTACATTAAAGGCATTCGGGAGAGGTTGTTGTGCATATGTGTCTGTCATCTTAGTTATACTGATATACATAGAGTAATGGGTTTCAATTTTTGCCTTTATAACTCATAAAAAAAGTTCCGATACCGGGAGTTGAACCCGGGTCTTAGCCTTGAAAGGGCCGTATGCTAACCGTTACACCATATCGGAAAAGTGCTCTTGCAAGCTTGCCTTGCGGCATGCGCCATCCGGGAATCGGACCCGGGTTAACAGATTGGAAATCTGGCATTCTACCACTGAATTAATAGCGCGCTATAGCAGCTCCTGGTTTCGATCCAGGGACCTATGGGTATCACTTACCTTGTAAGCTATGGGCCCATCGCAATTCCTCTTTGCTAAGCTGCTTTTTTGCCTTTTTGACAGAAGGTTAACTGTTTACAAGGAGTGGGGATCGAACCCACGCGGATTTCTCCAGCAGATCTTAAGCCTGCCACCTTAACCACTCGGTCATCCTTGTTTCAGAGAAATAAGGATTAGTTCCTGGCTGCTAGTGCAGCCAGGCCATCCTTGTGCTTGTTCGGCTTCCAACCCGCCTATGTATATGTATTAGCTAGTCTTTATACCTTCTGTACAACTACTTCTTGGCAATCACCTTCTTTACAATGGTCTTCTTAGGCAGAGCAGCCTCCTCTGTAAGAGCAGGAGTAGGTGCAGGTGCAACAGGAGCTGCCTCAGCCACCACTGCATCGTCATCAACCTCATCATCCTCATCAAAGGCTGCGGCAAAACTTGCCTTAGCCACCACTGCGTTACCAGAAGCACGAGCTGCAGGACGAGGTGCCTCATCATCCTCATCCTTGAAGCCATAGCCACGACCCACGCCATCCGGACGAGACACGACCTTCAGCTGCTTGGCCTTCCAGCTCAGACCACAGCCAACAGAAGAGATCCAGACACCAGTGCACTCCATCAGCACAGTGACAGTCATACGCTTGACAATCAGATCCTCCACTGGCACATCTTTGATCTCCTTCTTCTCCTGATCATAGAACTGAGTCTCAAACTTGTCATTCTTCTTACGCAAAGCAACCTTGACCGTGGGAGGATAGGGCTTGCGGTTGCCATTCTGATCCTCACTGAACTTGACCGTGGGCTTGTACAGCTTCATCTGGCCAAGAATCTGCTGACTCATCCCAGGCTTCTTGAGCCAGTTCTTCTCCACGCACTCTGCCATCACACGGTCATCCAGAGCAGTCAGTGCCTCGTATACAGCCTTGACCTTGGGATTGGAATCATAGTCACGCAGAGACATGTTCAGGCTGTACTTGGTAGGGCCGAACTTATCCTCAACGTTCAGACCATAGGGCAGGTCCAGATTGCTGACCTGCATCACCAGAGAACTGCCTGCGTAATTTAGGTTTACAGCCTTGGCACCACTCTGACCCACAGGCCTCACCTCACCAAAACTCAGATTAGATGCGTCAAACTCAGATGCAAGTACGGACATTTGTAATACTGGCCAAACCAGGCTGCGGCGATTCAATTTTCAAACTGGATTTGACCCATTTTTTTTACAAGTCAGTTTAGTAGAATGGACTTCTCTCAATATATACGTCTGAAGAATGAGGCTGCAAACGTATATGTTGCAAGGACAAAAACAGTAGATGCGTCTTTTTTGAGTTTTCAAAGACGTAATAAGGCTGCGTACGCAGGCTATGCAAATATACAGGCAATTCCTTATTATAACGGAGCCCCGGTAGTGAATCCAATAATAAATGATAGCAATTCTTGTCCTGCAAATCACCAATTTACAGAGGGTCACACCACAGTAAATAAGTTGTCTCAACATGAAGATCTAGCAATACGGAAAGCAGGTCTACCCACTTGCAACGCATGTGGTGTAAATTATGCTACTGCATCTCCTGGTATTCAACTAAAGAATCAACAAGAGTGTAGTACAATTTTAACTCAGTATAATAATCTGACACCTGCACCTGGCCAATGGAAACCGTATGGATATGGACAGAACCATTATTTTCCTCGGCCTGATGCTTGTCCTACTGTCTACACACCTGCAGTCTGGCCTCTGAACTAAATTGCTAAAGACTTTATTTTGTTTCTTCAGCTTTTGATTTTGCCCATAATACATACGCCAAAAAGAGCCCAAAGAAATTTTTAGCAAAAATATCTAATATATTGTATCCAGTATTTTTAACAGTATAACTCATAAGAGCAAATACGCCATACAAAGACCAGAAAAATACAAACCAATAAAATACTGCATTTTTATAAGAATCATGAGAATATGGTAAAAATGTATCTTTAATATTTTTGAAATTTAAGGCAAATGGAATAAAACCTAGTGCAGTAGATATATAATGCGATAAGTAACCAAATTCACCAAGAAGACCGCAGGTTAACATTAGCGCATTTAATAAGACTATTTGTACTACTGAACCAGTATGATTAGATAAAAACTCACTCAATCTATTTGTTTGACTTCCATTATGATTCAAAAATGCAGATAATGTAATTAACATTACGGGTGTAGTAATTGCCCAGTCTAAATACCGAAACGGAGTGATATTTTGTGAGGCTCCGTGAAGATAATAAATTAACCAAACATAAAATATAAATTCAATGATCTGAACAAAAAGTTCAACTTTTAATAGGTCTTTTATCAATTCATCTTTTTCTATTACATCAATATTTAATGCTAGAAAGTCAATGATTCCAACTAGAATCTGAACAATTAATGAAATCAGACCACTTATGTAAATCATTTACTAATACAGATAAAGATAAAATTAAATTAAATTAAATACTTAAAAATAATAGTCTAGCTACTAGTATAATGTCTTCTGTGAGCAGTCCTCTTGAAGCCCTCATAAAAGAGACAAAGGCGTCTTTTATGATTGCTAAATCTGATGGTGTGCTTGATGCATCTGAGGTCATTCAGATTGCAGTTGAAGTGTCTCAGAAAGTCCAGAAAGTTGCTGGCTTATCTGGATCTGAGAAGAAAGCTATGCTTCTCATGGCTCTGAGAAAGGGTCTGGAGACTTCTGGCGGGGTTGCATCACTTCCTGGATTTAGTAATGCATCTGCAGAGACAAAGCAGGCTTTTGAGGATCAGTTAATTCATGCGGCGTCTGTATCTATTGACATGGTCTTATCTGCTGCTTCCGGTAAGCTGGATCTCAGAAAACCTTCTAGTTGGATGCAGTGCCTACCTGTCTGCATGGGCTTGGCAAAAACTGTAATGTCACCAAAGGACACTGCTGTCTTAGAGGAGGCTAAGAAAGAAGCTGAGCATGCTGCGGCAACATCTGTAACGGCAGTAACGGTAGTAACAGAGCCTACTGTAACTGCAGCACCTTTAACTTAACCAAGGATATGCATTCCTACATCTATAAGAAACCCGACAAAGACCAATGACAGTGTACATTGCCCCCAAAGTCTTATCAGACTGCTCTGAAGCAGATGTGATAAGCCTTTCAATGATATTCAAATTTGTTCTCCTAATGCTATCTAAATCATATTTCATATTTATTTTCTCAGGAGACCACCGAAAAAGTTTATTTGCAGGATTATCATGTTCTGGTACAATACGGCGACGTTGATCTTCTGTCAGATTCAAATCTTGATTCCAGAGACTGGCCAAAGCGTTATACAGGCTTCTGTGTTCAGATATATTTAATTCAGAAAACCACTGTGTAGATATGCGATATCCCAGCATGTCTAGTCTTAGACATGCATCTAAGACTCTTAGATTCCAAGACTGTTTTACAGATAAATTTGTAGCATTTTCAAAGACCAGAGGCTTTTTCCATCGTCTGAGTTTATCTAATCTGAGCCGAAATGACTCCAACGTTTTTGCATCACAGATCTGAGTAGTATACATATTTTCAAGTTTTCCTGAGTTCTCATATTGTGCTAATAATGTCCGAATATCGTAGCCCCATAATAAGCCACTGTCCCTTATAACAAAAAAATAATCACGAGGGACCGTTGAAAGAGGTTCAAGGGTTGCTAATTCAGTATCATTGTGGCAAAGTTCTCTAGAAAAAAAAGCAGGTGTTCTTTCTTTGGCTAGCCTTAATCCATTTAAGTTTGTCCACCAACGCTGTATTTTCTTGACTGTATTTGATATTGATCGGGTACTTTGAGCAGGAGGGGGGCTGACCTGAAAACGCATGGGATTTTTCCAATGGCGTGAGCAGAAATCACCTTTTTTTGCAGTATATGAGCATTGTAAATTTGTAGACTTCTTATTTTTTACATTTGCACAGACACGCATCTCCTCTGCTGGCTGGACGGAAATGATCCTTTAAAGGGGGAATTGCAACTTTTTAGGCCTTCAAAAATCCGCAGTCAGCCTATGACAATAAAAATGCCCCGGCCCAAAAAAAAATTTTAATAAGTTCTAGGGGTACTAAACACATTGATCTAAAATTGAATGGGTTTTGCAAACTATGTGCGTATTCCCCCCATGAATACTTCCACGGCATCTGGTATAATGAGTTCTGCTCCCGTTGCTTCTAAGGCCACTAAGAGTGTTTCCAAGAAGACTGCTGCCCCTGAGTCTGTAGTGGCACCCGTGGCCGCTCCTGCTGTGGCTACGCCTGCTGCTGCAAAGAAGGCTGCCCAGAGCACCAAGAAGGAGGCCGCTCCTGCAGTGCAGAGCACCCCTGTGGTTGTGCAGAGCGCCCCTGTGGTTGCAAACAGCGTGGTGGCTGCTCCCGCTGAGACGTCTGAGGCCCCCGTAGTGTCTGTGCAGGATGACGTGAAGGCAATGCTGGTGCAGGCCGCTGCCGTGCGTGAGACCACTGGCGCTCTGGTGGCTGAGCTGAAGCGCCTGGAGAAGCGCGTGGCCAAGCTTCAGAAGGAGGCTGACAAGCGCCGCCGCAAGTCCAAGAAGCCCGTTGAGGGTGAGGAGGTGAAGCCTAGGAAGCCCTCTATCTTTGAGCTGCCTACGCCTCTGTCTAACGAGCTGTGCTCCTTCCTGACTCTGAGCAATGGCTCCAAGGAGTCTCGCTCCAACGTGACCAAGGCGATCACTACCTACGTGAAGCTCCACAACCTGAAGAACAAGCACACCATTACCCCTGATGCCAAGCTGAAGAGCCTGCTCGGCGTGAAGGATGGTGAGGTGCTGACTTACTTCAACCTGCAGCGCTACCTGAACCCCCACTACCTGAAGACAGTGGCCCCTTCTGCCAGTGCGTAAGGCAACTACAGACACCATTGGCTTAGGACATTGATTAAAAATATTATTACAAAAAAACAATAAAGCGTTGTCACTTCTCCTTAAAGTGACTGGTGGAGGAGAAGCACTTTTAAAAAAAGTGCCCAAAAATAATAACTGCGTTTTTGCGCACTTTTCTTAAAAGTGCAGACTGGGTAGCTCAATGTTACACGTTGTGCTATCCCACGTCCAAAGGACTGGGTAGCTCAGTTGGTTAGAGCATTCGGCTGTTAACCGGAAGGTCCTGGGTTCGACCCCCAGCCTGGTCGTTTTTTACTATATTGTACTACAGCATAGTAAAAAACATATATTTTTCATATAAGTTTCAGATCTTTAAAACTGAATAAACTTTTCTTTATTCATAAAATAATACGCAATACATCCCCCTGCAAAAAGATTTACTGCTGCATGCATCCTAGCTTCTGCAGACTTGTTAAATAACATGCCAATATGACTCAAAAAAATTATAGCAATGCCAAGGTAATAAAAGATAAGATGGCGATTCATTATACTCTATTCAAGATTTTTAACCACCTCTCTTTTGATTCGGCCTTTAGCTGTTTTAAATTTATCAGAGCTTCTTGATTTTGACTTATAGCAATTTCAGGATTCTTTTCTATTACTATGTTTAACTTTCCATAGAATTTTACTAGACTCAGTGCCTTACTAAAAGGTATAAATTCACAGCCAGAAGGAGGACCTTTTGGATGACATCTATCCCATCCTGCTAAACAGCTCGCATCTTGTAAAATACTAAGTGTAATACCCCACTCATTACATACTTTTTCTACACTAATATCTTCTATTTGCCATTTTCCTTTTTGATGCATCAGTCTCCAAATCTGAGGTGCACCCATAGCAAAGATATCAGAATCTAATGAAAGAACTACATCCACCTTTTTTTCAAAGATCATTTCTATTAAAACATCATCCGCTTCTCCTGCTGCAAAGATATGCGTAATATTTGGACCCAGACTTGCTTGAATCTCTTTTTTTAGACTACCAGTTAAGTGCCAACTCTTCCATGATAAAGAATCAATTGCGCATTGGATTTTTACAAGATCATTTGACTCCAGCTCATTTCCATGTTGTTTTAAATATTCCTCTAGTTCTCCTTTTTTCTCTTTTGCAGTATTTCTATTCAAACGCCGCTCTTCAATAATCTGTTGTTTTTCTTGTGGTGCAGTACCATCCCAAACACAGATAATTACGTGACCTGAATCAGACCATTTTTTAATTATATCAAGTAAGTCATTTAATATTTCACGATATGTATAAACAAGGCTAAACATATCTATGCCAATAGTTAATGGCTCCAATGCATTTGGATCTATTATTTTAAATGATCTATGAAAGAATGTCCAAACCCCCCGAATACCCATAAGCTATATTTTTGTATATGTGATATATTATAATATATCACGTATCAATTTTACAAGTTGGCCTTTATCTGTATATACAACTTTTACCAGTAGGACAATGTGTCAACTCATTTCTGAATCCCATTCAGGTGTTGTAAATCGGAGACTTTGTGTTGGAGGTTGTTTAGACAAACCAGCAGTATAACCTCTTAAGAATCCTAGGCCCTCTAATACATCCATCTTACCTCTCATATATCTCCATGCATAATCGGCTGGTGTATGTACTTGTCTTTCCACTGATAATGTATTTGCCTGTTCCATCATCCAGTGCACCTGTTGCCGCCATAGTTTATTGAATTTTACAGACGAGCCCTTACTTAATAAGGCACACAAGTATAGCTCAGTCCAAGCTTCAGTATGGGCTTCTAGGTTCTCTACACCTTTTTCCTTATCAAAACATAATGTATGTAAGAGTTCATGCAGGAGAACACGGGTTGCCTCTTCAAACCGATACATTACAACAAGTTCCTGACTACAAATATAAGAATAGCCACCATTGATATCTTTTGCTTTGAGTTCACCTTTTTCAATAGGATCTACTCTAGTCCTCGGATCTGCATAAAAAAGTACATGGCCAATGGGATGTTCTACGAGCTGGAATATTCTGGCCCAAGTGGCCCAGGGAATCTGTTGCCACTGTTCTTCAGTGCCCAGAAAAACAACGCGAGTACGCCCAGGAAGTTCTTTAACTTTTATAATAGCTTCACCCGCTTTCCACTTGGCCACCATGTCTGCACGGTAATTTATTTCGTCTATTTTTGACTCAGAAAGGGCATTTGTTTGAAGCAAGTCTGTATCGGTAAAACGAGGTGAATCGTCAATCCAGTATTCTTGAGGCATAGACCATACTTTATGTGCGATGTCTAAAAAAGGTTCTTTCCAAAATGAGCCGGGCATCTTTTGTTTACACACTAATTTAGCGTCCCAACTAAAATATCATAAAGTGAGACAAAAAGTGTCTCCCATGCTATAGGGATTCTATAAGATGTCAGAGTATGACCAGTTGCAGTATTTGGTGAAGCTGCTAAGCAGGAAAGAAGTTTTGCTGTCAGATCCTCACCTAGCTCTCCATTATGTTCAATGATCAAGTCTAGGAAAATCTGATGCACATCAAACCATCTCAGATTTCTCTGTAAGATAGAGTAAACAGTATTTCTAATTTGGACTATATGATCTAAATTATGCTTTTTTAGAGCGCGTGTTTTCTGGATCCACAACCAGAGAACCGGCGACCAGGGATGATGAGGTACAAACTTTAGTGGAATAGGAATGTCTATGAACCAGTCTCGCAGCTTGTAGGGTACAGATTCACGTACAGTAAACCAGACAGATATATTGCCGGATTCACTGCGCATTTCTAGAAGTCGTTGAATAAGCAAGACTGACTCGGTGCTTAATAAATCTGCCTCATATAGCACTAGAATACGATCACCCTTCAAAACGTGCGCATTCTCACCCAGTGAGTCCACTATAGATCGGATATAATGACGATCTTGTAGACTCATTCTGGCCACAGAAAAGGCATTGTGCAGGAGTGATGTTTCATAAGGAAGACCATCTTTACGTAGCTCTTCACTCTGAGCTTGCTCATCAGAAACACGTGCATCCAGATGCCACTGTTTTCGGGTCATGGTAAATGGTAGACCACGTTGAAAAGCTAAAAGTTCAAGTCTCTTTTTTACGGCTTCTTTTGATATACTGTAATCTTGGCATCTCCAGACAATACCCATCTGCTAAGAAATCCATAGGGGCCTTAGGCCTCTTATAGCATTTAAAATACTATAAGAGGCCGGTGACCATGCTGATTTTTAATAAGCATGGGTCTAAACCGTTATTCGGCTACCTAATAATCCTACGTCTATATTATCTAAGTAATGGAGTTTGCAATCCCAGTCACCAGATTTGACCCAAATAACGTCACTCTAAACCAGCCTCGCTCAGGATCTTATAAGAAAACAATCCCATTTGGTTATACCGATAACTCACTTACATTTTCATCAGTAGTACTAAGTTTAGAGCCTCTAAAAGTTGTTGAAATTGACTGGGATAAGAATCAACTTGTCTTAGAAGAATATACACCTTTATCTTTTTTATCTAAGTTGGATCAGTTTCAACGGCTAGTAAATACACAGATTAGTACAAATTTCAGAAAATTCTTAACTGATGAGGAATTACCTGATACTTTAACAATTTTGCCTCTACAGTCATGTGTAAAAGCTAGGCGTATTACACTATATATTTCAAATGAGCCATCCAACTTACCTTTTTTTAATGACGGATTAGCTGCTAAATTTACTAAAGAGACAGTTCAGCCGGGAACTTTACTTAGGGTTGTTGTTCGTCTATATGGTGTTTCTCTCCAGATGACACCTAGTAACATCTGGACAGGAAAGTCTCGTATTCAACACCATCTTTTAGAATTATATAAAGTGTCTAGTGCTACGACCGACTGACTAGCGAAATAGATAGTGCCGTAAGAGAAAAAATCATAGAGAAGGCAGTTGACACTAAGAAATATAAGTTCATTGATAAAGGATTATAGGTGAAATAGATATACCAGATAACAGTATGAAGTAGAACTATACCTCCTAGGATTCCAGTTACAGGTACAAGAGTCTTTGATAGATCATTAGAATTATCGCGATTACCAACTAGCTGTGAAAGATAATGACCAGCTATTGTAATAAGAATAATTTCAATTGTACCTAAAACTGTTACAAAAGTAGATCCTGTTTTAGGTCCTGTTGTGGCTCCTGATGCGTCAGCCATTTCTACTACATTATAGAGTTTATTTGATTAGTGGTACCTTTGACGTAGGGAATGGACCAGCTTGAGATAATGCATTTCCAATGCTTGTAGGGATGTTCATAAAAATAAAGATAACTTCTAATACAAAAAACATAAATACGGTGGGTAATATTACACTGTAAAACTTATAATTATGTAAAACTTTTTTAACATCAGGGTTACATGTGTCAATGTCCATCTAATTTCTTAAATAATATTAGTAGCCAGAATGGCACGTAAAACAAGAAAAAGAGTCTTTGCAATAGGTCCTAAAGTGTGTCATCCTAGATTGAAAAGTCCTGATGGTGAGTGTCTTCCACCAGATGAACTTGAGAAGCTAGGAAAAACTCTTGGGGCACCACCCTCTTTGAACGGAGATGCTCTCAGACACTGGATGACAAAACGTACAAGGTGCAAGTCTGAGCGCTGCTGGTTAGAAAAAGCGAAGGTTGACCGAAAAGAAAAGCGAGAAATTCTAAAAGATTACTTCCGCCCTACAATGCCTGATAGCTGGGAAGAGAACCCAGCAGAATGGCTTGACTCACTTAATATTGCAGATGTCTTGAAACAATATGAGATAGCTTACCCGCATTTTAAATTTTACGGAACAAATCCGATTGATTTTTCTGCACCTAATCCTTACAAGAAAGACTCTTTAAAAAACAGAGAATGTTTACAAGATGAAATCTGTAAGTTGAGTTTAAACGAGTTAACTGCAAAAGGTATAACAAGCCTAGGGTTTGTCTACAATCTGGATCCTAGTAATAAGGGTGGTAGTCACTGGATTGCTAGTTTTACAGACATTCCGGGTCATAGGAGTTATTACTTTGACTCGTATGGTTTCAAAGCGCCACCACAGATTGCACGATTTCTTAGATCACTAACCCTACAAGATCCTAAGATGAAGTTGGAGTACTGTGCAAGACGATTCCAATTTGGAGAATCTGAATGCGGAATGTATTGTATTTATTTCATTTTGAGAATGTTAGCAGGTGACGATTTTAAGACCTTCTGCCGGTCACCACCAAAAGATAGCGACATGACCGAGTTGAGAAAGTGGGTATATTCTCAGAAAAACTAGCTTGTCTAACAGCGCCATATAAACAATTCTCTCTTCTGATACTATCAGTAGAGCGAAATGGATCAAAGTCAACAAATTCGGAGACAGTTTTTTTCTGAACAAAATGAACAAATGCTTCTTGGGATGTTAACCAAGAATTTTCAACAGCGTCTAGGTGCACCATTGACTGATAATCAATCGTCACATCTTGAGAGATCTCTTGAACACTATATGTCAGATGCTTTTCAACAGAGTCCCTATCAGCCTATACAGTCACTGAATAAACAGGTAATTTCTGCAACGGCTGGTGAGTTTAATGCCTATTTACAAAGGCAGGCTGCCTTGAAGACAGCAACCCCTCAGCTTTTCATGGAGACCTCTAACCGGTTTGAACAAGCGCAGCAAGATAGGCAACGCAGCCTGGAAGCCCCCCGACCATCTATTCCTGATTACGTCCAGCCTATCCAGATAAAGGAGGATGATTCTATTAGTGCTCTTGCACTGTTTGAAGAGGCCAAGAAAAGAAGGGGTGCTGAGATGAACGTACAAGCTGAGGCTGAGGCAGCAAAAAGGTCATCTTCAGCTCTGGTCCCTGTTTACGCACAGGCACAACAAGAGAGACCTGATCCTAGGACAATGTTTTCACAACCTTTGAACCTGATGATTGAGGGATCTTTGACACCTGTCGGTTCAGGTCTTGCTGATGTGAACCCGACAATTGCACGCCCCGGGCCTTTGTCAATCCCCAGCAACCGAGGAACATTGCAGCAAGATCTCATTATCAAGCAACAGGATATTCAGACCTATAAGGAAACCGAGTACAACTTATCTGTGTACAGTGCTGATCGCAAGTGGGAGTTCAATACAGAAGAAAATAGGTTCAATTTCAGTGTAAATCTGTATTCTGGTAATCCTACCAATGGCGTCAGCATTATGCCAAAGGCAACGGCCAGATTCCGCAATATCGTGAAGATTGAGTTTATAAAGGCAGTGATGCCCATTGAAAATACGGATATCATTGTTCAGAAATCTGGTGCCACTACATATGACACTAGTTATCTAAAAAATATCTTTGGCTACCCTTTTATTACATTGAACGTGGATGAACTAGATACAAATAACTTTGGTACAAATGACAAGATGGATAATGCCTTTGCCATCTTGCAGTATGACGCAAACTGGACAGATAATACGGCCTCTCTTGGTTTCACTTCTTATATCCCCAAGCACATGAAGTGCCAGCGTGTTTACTCACCAACTCCTCTTGCTGCTTTAACCAAGCTGAGTGTCCGCCTCCAGCAGCCAAACGGCAATCTAATCAATACTGCACCCGATACTCTTGATATTAACGGCGCATGCTTGAGTATCACTGCAGATATTTTGATATTTACAGCCATAGGAACAAATAATACAAACTACAAGGATTCCACAGGTGAATACATTTGGATTGACTGCAAAAAGTGGTTTAGTAGATATCAAGTCGCTGCAGGTGATAGGATCCAGATCAGAAATCTTAACTCACCTACCAGCCCTACTGCAGCCCAGACTGATTTCTTAAACTATCTGCAGGATGCCAGTGGTCTGATGGTAGTTGCAACGGCCTACAATACCTCAGCTCCAGCCCTTGAATTAGGCAGTAATAGTGCAGGCTATGCTAGATTTATCATTGTTCGTGGCAAGTTTGGCGACCCGACCACTGGTTCTACCTCTGTTGATCCATATGGTAAGGCAGCCAATAATGCTGCACTATCAACATATTTGACAACTGCCCGATTCACAAGTGGCAGACTCATCAATCTCAGTCATCAGACACAACTCATATTCCGGATTGTAACACGCGACTATGATTCTAGTAGTTTGATGCGCCCGGATAATCTTTAACATGGCTAATTAGAATGAAAGAGATACAAATATTAGGTTTACTATTATTTTTAGTTATCCTGATCATGTGTCTTGTAAAAATCTTTAAAGAAGGCTTTGTAACAAATCAAGAACTATACGATAAGCACAGTGAATTGTATGAAAAGAAATTTAGTAAAATTGGGGTTGCTTTAAGTGCTGTTAATAATGAAGCTGCACTTGGATCTAGCACTCGTGATATTTTTGGTGGTATACAAAATACAATGGACTCAAATAATAATATAACCCAGACTATTACCGATCCTTATCCGGTAGAGGGTGGAATAAGTGGGATGACTTTGATCATAAAGGGATGTGAGGCAGTTAAAACAACTGATTGCAATATATTTGATAACGCAACCTTTTCTAAGAATTGTGGTGTATGTTTAGATATTGGAACTAATTCAGAAGGTAAGCCTCAGACGGGAGGGCTTGTTCTGACAAGTAAAGATAAGGCATATGGTAAAAGTCAACAAAAAGGCAATTTTTTGGCACCATATATTCCAACGGTAGGATCTTGTCCATCTGGAAAGATGGTAGCTACCAAGGCTGAATGTCTGAGACTTCAGAAACAGCTAGAATGTCAGAAAGGTGGAACATTTGGTACACCCGCAGG